>Ga0308164_10000218_pt1 | contig 134286 bp, 117 predicted proteins | sample PhyTR2_FD_201031 | JGI IMG/M metagenome (GOLD analysis project Ga0308164, IMG submission 201031) | Phyllosphere microbial communities from UC Gill Tract Community Farm, Albany, California, United States - DLSLT.R2 | ecosystem: Host-associated > Plants > Phyllosphere > Unclassified | place...
GCTACCCGATCCCGAGGCAATTTCTTTGGTGACTTTCTTTTTTGCCCGAAAAGAAAGTTACCGCGGGTGTGGGGCGGCGTAAGCCCCACCTCCACCCTCCGTAGGAGTAGAAGAAGTAACCAAGCCAAAGGCAGAAAAAAAGCAAATAATCCTTCCATAAATGCAAAAAAGCAGAAAGCCCCAATAGAACCCAATAAGATACAAAAAACAAAATGCGCCTAGACCCCATCTCCCTCCGCCTCTTCATCGCAATAATGGAAGAAGGCACCATCTCCGCAGCCGCCACCCGAGAACACCTCGCCCCCGCGGCGGTCAGTCGCCGGATTTCCGAACTGGAATCCACCGTCGGCACCCCTTTGTTCGAACGAAGCAACAAGGGCACCACCGCCACCCCCGCCGCCCACGCCCTGCTGGGCCTCGCCCGCGGAGTACTCCACGGCCTCGACGACATCGTCGAACAGATGGCCGGTTACGCCAGCGGCCTCCGTGGCCACGTGCGCGTATCCGCCAACATCTCGGCCATTACCCAGTTCCTGCCCGAAGACCTGCGCAGCTTCATGGTCCTGGCCCCGCTGGTGCAGGTCCATCTGCAGGAGCGCATCAGCACCCAGGTAGCCCGCGCGGTAGCCGACAGCACCGCCGACATCGGCATCCTCAACGCCGGCAGCTACGGCGAATCGCTGGTGCAGCTGCCATACCGCCGCGACGAACTCGTTCTGGTAGTCCCGCGCGGCCATGCGCTGGCCGCGCGCCGCAAGCCGGTGAGCTTCCGCGAGGCCCTGGCCCACGACATCGTCGGCCTGCACGCCGGCAGCGCCATGAACGACCTGCTGCACCGCGGCGCCGCCGAAGCCGGCCTGCCGCTGCGCCTGCGCATGCAGGTCACCAGCTACGACGCGCTGTGCCTGATGGTCGATGCCGGCATGGGTATCGGCGTGCTGCCCCGTGGCAGCGCCCGGCTGTACCTGCCCGCCTTGAAGATTCGCGCCTTGCCGCTCGCCGAAACCTGGGCACACCGCCAACTGGTGCTGGCCGTGCGCTCTCTCGAAGCCTTGCCGCCGGCCGCACGGGTACTGGTGGATCACCTGAAAGCACAGGACACCTGATTACCGATCGGTAATTTATCCTTGACACATGGTGTGCCGAGACGCAAAAATGACCGATCGGTAACTTTTGGCGATCTCCATGCACATCGTCTCTGAAAAATTACCAGACGGTAATTTCTTGGCTCGGCCCGACGCGGTGGTGCGGTCGTCCACCGAACTGGGCCAACTCCTGCGCATCCGCCGCAACCTGCTCCAGCTGAAGCAGGCCGATCTCGCCGGCATCGCCAACACCGGCAACCGTTTCATCGTCGATGTCGAGAGCGGCAAGCCGACGGTGCAACTGCAGAAGGTGCTCGACCTGATGCACCTGCTCGGCCTGGAACTGGTGGTGCGGCCCAAGGCGGCAACATTGCCATGAATGCACGCCGGCCCTGGCTGGACATCTACCTCGACGCCGACCGGGTCGGCAGCCTGCACGACGCCGATCCGCCCGCCTTCGAATACGCCGCCGGCTGGCTGGCGAGCCCGGGCGCGAGACCGATGGCCGCCATCGCGCTGCAAGCCGGCCGGCAAGACGGCCCTGCCGTGCAGGCGTATTTCGAGAACCTGCTGCCCGAGGGCGAAATCCGCCGCTACGTGGCCGAGCAGAACCAGGCGTCCACGCTGTTTTCGCTGTTGCTGGCGGTGGCGGGCGACACGGTGGGCGGCTTCGTCATCGTGCCCGGCGGCGAGACGCCCGGCGCACCCGTCTACGAGCCGACCACCTGGCAGGCGCTGGCCGACCGGTTGGCGACGGGCTCGGCCGCATCCATCGACCTGCAAGGCGGCGACACCCGCATCTCGATGGCCGGCGCGCAGGACAAGGCCGGCATCGCCATCTTCCAGGACGGCATTCCCCGCCTGCCCAGGGGCACCGCGCCGTCCACCCACATCCTCAAGCCCGATATCCGGCGCATCGCCAAGGTGTGGCATTCGGCGGCCAACGAAGCCGTCGTGATGCGCGCCGCCACCCACTGCGGACTGGGCGCGGCGGAGGTGTTCTACGAGCCGCTGACCCAGTCCTGCGTGGTGCGTCGCTTCGACCGCGTGCTGCGGCCGGACACCTCGATGGCCCGGCTGGTGCAGTACGACCTGTGCCAGCTGGCGGGCATCGTGTCGGAGCGCAAGTACGAGAAGGAGGGCGGCCCGGGCATCGCCGCCTGCGCGGCGCTGGTGCGGCGCTACAGCACCCAGCCGGCGGCCGACCTGGTGCGGCTGCTGCGATGGGTTTTCTTCAACCTCTGCACCGGCAACAACGAAAGCCACGCCAAGAACCTGTCGCTGCACTGGCTGCCCGGCGGCCAGGTCGCACTGACGCCTTTCTACGACCTGATGGACACCCGCCTCTACCCGGGCCTGTCGCGAGAATTCGCTTTCGCCATCGGCGGCGAGACCCGGCCGGGCCGCATCGCCCGCCAGCAGCTGGAGGCGCTGGCCTCGGAGCTGCGCATGCAGCCGCGTTTCGTATTGGCCCAGGCCGCGAAAGTGGCCGCCGGCCTGCCGGCCGCGGTGGACCGGTCCATCGCCGAACTCGGCCCGCATTTTTCGCCCTGCGCCCGGACACTGGCCGAACGTCTGCGAGAGCACATCGTGTCGACGGCCGATCAGTTGCTGCTGCGCCTCAGGCCCTGACCAGCCGCAGCAGGGTGATCTCCGACGGCGCCCCGAAACGTTTCGGTGGACCCCAGTAGCCGGTGCCCCGGCTCACGTAGACCCACATGCGGCCCAGCCGGTACAGGCCCGCCAGATAGGGCTGCTGGAAACGCACGAAGTGGTTCCAGGGCCAGAACTGCCCGCCGTGCGTATGGCCGGACAGTTGCAGGTCGAAGCCGGCGGCCGCCGCAGCGCCGGCACTGCGCGGCTGGTGCGCCAGCAGCACCCGCACCGCCGGCTCCGCCGGGCTGCCGGCCAGGGCGGCCACTGCGTCGCTGCGGTGCGCGCGATCGAAATGCTCGGCGCCGTAATCGGCCACGCCCGCCAGCACCAGCGGCCGGGCGCCGCCTTGGGGGTCGGCCAGGCTGACGTGGCTGTTCAGCAGCACCCGCATGCCGATGCGCCGCAGTTCGTCGATCCAGGCGTGGGCGCCGGCGTAGTACTCGTGGTTGCCGGTGACGAAGAAGGTGCCGTGGCGCGACTGCAGGGTGCCCAGCGGCGCCACGTGGGAAGACAGCATCGGCACGCTGCCGTCGACCAGGTCGCCGGTGATCGCCACCAGGTCGGCCTGCAAGCCATTGACCCGGTCGACCAGCGCCTGCACGTAGGGCGCGCGGATGGTCGGGCCCACGTGCACGTCCGACAGCTGGGCGATGGTGAAACCGTCGAAGCCCGCCGGCAACCCGGCGATGGGCACGTCGACCCGCTTGATGGCGGCGGTGCGCCGCGCGTTGAACCCGCCGATGGCGGTGACCACCACGGCCAGCAGCGGCACCAGCCACGCCGACCACAGCGAGAACCCGCCAAGCGTTTCGCCCGTGCCTGCCACCGCCAGGCTCCAGACGGCGCCGATCACCAGGGCCACGTCGCGCAGGAAAGTCGCCACGAACAGCGACGAGAACAAGCCCATGGCGATCAGCGCAGCCACCTTCAGCGTACGGCCGCCGCGCCGTCCCTGAGGACGCAGCGCCTGCGGCAGCAGCAGCGCCGAGGCCACCAGCCAGGCGAGCAGCAACGCGCCCGCCAGCAGGCTGGACGACGCCAGCGCCGGCAGCAGGCGCCAGGCCACGTACAGGTGGACCAGGAGCGAAATCACGGGGAGAGGCAGGCGCATGGGGAGATTTCCGGAAGGAACAGGGGCACGGGCGATCCGGCGCAAGAAACGTGCGGACCCGCGCAGGTTTCCCCAGATGCGCACGGCAGACGCATCTTTCAAGGCGATGGCTGCCGACACATTCGGCTGTGGGAGGCTCCGGTTCGAGCCGCGACAATCGGCACGGCGTTTTTCCGACACACACCAAAAATAATCCGGCGCCGGCCCATGCAGACAAACTCCCCACCCCTTTCCGCCCCCGACGGCCTGCCGCCGCCCGAACGGCGTCGCGCCATGCTGGTGCTGTTCCTGGGCATCACCCTCGCCGTGCTGGACGGCACCATCGTCAACCTGGCCCTGCCCGCCATCGCCGCCGACCTGAAGGTGCCGGCCGCCCATGCCGTGTGGGTGGTCAACGCCTACCAGGTGGCCCTGCTGGCACTGCTGCTGCCCTGCGCCACGCTGGGCGACCTGGTCGGCTACCGCCGTGTCTACCTGACCGGCCTGGCGGTTTTCACGGTGGCATCGCTGGCCTGCTGCATGGCCGATTCACTCACCACGCTCACCCTGGCGCGCGGCCTGCAGGGCGCCGGCGCGGCCGGGCTGATGGGCGTCAACGCCGCGCTGGTGCGGCGCATCTACCCGCGTTCCATGCTGGGCCGGGGCGTGGCGCTCAACTCGGTGGTGGTCGCCACCGGCACCGTGGCGGGGCCGACCGTCGCGGCGGCCATCCTGTCGGTTGCGCACTGGCCCTGGCTGTTCGCCCTGAACCTGCCGCTGGGCGCCATCGTGCTGGCCCTGGGGCCGCGCTCGCTGCCCGGCAACGCCGGTCCGCCGACGCCGGGCGCGCGCCTGTCGCCGCTGGATGTCTGCCTGAACGCGGCCATGTTCGCGCTGGTGGTGATGGGCGCCGATGCGCTGGGCGTGGGCGCGGGGGGCGACAGCGCCAACCTGGTCCGCGGCGGCCTGCTCATGGCGGCGGGGCTGGCGGTGGGTGTCTTCTACGTCGCGCGGCAGCGGCGCCAGCGGGTGCCGTTGCTGCCGGTCGACCTGCTGCGGATTCCGGTTTTCCGGCTGTCGATGTGCAGTTCGGTGTGTGCCTTTTCGGCGCAGATGCTGTCCTTCGTCTCGCTGCCTTTCCTGCTGCTCGACGGTCTGGGTCGCTCGGCCGGGCAGACCGGCCTGCTGATGAGTTGCTGGCCGCTGGCCACGGTCGTGGCCGCGCCGCTGGCCGGCCGCCTGATCGGCCGGGTGGCCGACGGCACCCTGGGCGGCATCGGCATGGCCTTGATGGCTCTCGGCCTGGTGGCGCTCGCCGTGCTGCCGGGCCAGCCGGCCAACATGGACATCGCGTGGCGCATGGCGGTGTGCGGTTTCGGCTTCGGGCTGTTCCAGTCGCCCAACAACCACACCATCGTTTCCTCGGCGCCGCCCCAGCGCTCGGGCGGCGCCAGCGGCATGCTGGGCACCGCACGGCTGACCGGGCAGACGCTGGGCGTGGTGCTGCTGGCCGGCGTTTTCAGCCTGTTCGACGCGCACAACGGGCACGGCCCGGTGGTGGGCCTGGGCCTGGCGGCCGGTTTCGCGGCGCTGGCAGGGGTTTTCAGCTCGCTCCGGGTACGGCACCCGCTGGCCGAAGGACACTGAGGCCCGAACCGGCTCCGAAGCCCGTCAGAAGCCTTCCAGCACCACCTTGCCCTGCGCCTTGCCGCTTTCGATGAAGGCGTGCGCCTCGGTGAGATTGGCAGCATTGATGGCGCCGAAGTTGCGGCCCAGCGTGCTGCGGAGATGTCCGGAATTCACCAGCTGCGCCACATCGGCCAGCAACTCGCCCTGGCGGTGCATGTCGGGTGTGTTGAACAGGGCCCGGGTGAACATCAGTTCCCAGTGCAGCGAGATGCACTTGGTCTTGAGCTTCAGCGCATCCAGCGATTCCGGGTCGTCGATCAGCGCCAGCTTGCCCTGGGGCAGCAGCACCTCGATCAGCTCCTCGTAGTGCTCTCCGGTCTGCGTCAGGCTGGCGACCATGTCGATGCCTCCGATCTTCGCCTTGCGCAAGGCCTCGGGCAGCGGCTGGTGGTGGTCGATCACCTTGTGCGCTCCCAGGTCCAGGCACCACTTCTGGGTTTCCGGACGGGACGCGGTGGCCACCACCGTCAGCTGCGTCAGCTTGCGGGCCAGCTGGATCAGCATGGATCCGACGCCGCCCGCGCCGCCGACGATCAGCAGGGTCTGGCCCGCGCCGCCGTTGCGCGCCACGCCCAGGCGGTCGAAGAGCAATTCGTAGGCGGTGATGGAGGTCAGGGGCAGTGCGGCGGCATGGGCGTCGTCCTGCGAGTGGGGTGCATGGGCAACGATGCGCTCGTCCACCAGATGCAGTTCGCTGTTGGTGCCGGGCCGGTTGATGACGCCGGCGTAGAACACCCGGGCGCCTGGCTTGAAGCCGGTGACTTCGGCGCCGACTTTCTCGACGACGCCGACCGCGTCGTAGCCCAGCACCCGGAACTCGCCGGCCGCCGGCTGCGCCTTGTTGCGCACCTTGGTGTCCACCGGATTGACCGACACCGCCTTCACCCGCACCAGCAGGTCGCGCGGGCCCGGCGTGGGGGCGGGCAGCTCGATGTCCTGCAGCGCGCCTGGCTGGTCAATGGGAAGAGGGCGGTCGAAACCGATGGCTTTCATGGAGCGTTCCTGGAGAGTGGGGATGGAGTGCGGCGAACTTTAGATCGGGCGGCACGGCGTTTTCCGAACGACGCGGCGATGGCCGGCAGGCATGTGGGTTTCGTCCTGCACGCCCGACGTGCCCCGGACCGGCATGGTAGGGCGATGAGCAAAAACCCGACTGTCACTCCTACCTTCCCGGCCCGGCGCTCCCTGCTGAAAACGCTGGGCGCCGGCACCACCGGCCTCGCCCTTTCGGCTGCCGCTTCGGCCCAGGGCCTGCCCGGCCCGAGTCCGATCGATACCGGCAGCGTGCAAAACGGCAAGGTGGTGTTTCCGCCCTGGCGCGGCGAGGCGGACAGCCCGTCCGCGCCACCGCCGGCACCGCTGCCGCCGGAGCAGCGGGTGGGCTTCGCCATCGTCGGCCTGGGACGGCTGGCGCTGGAAGAAATCCTGCCGGCTTTCGCCGAAAGCGGCCAGGCCCGCCCGGTGGCGCTGGTGTCCGGCTCGCCCGAGAAGATGGCGACGGTGGCGCGGCAGTACGGCATCAAGCCCGAGTGCTGCTACAGCTATGCCGATTTCGACAAGCTGCGCGACAACCCGGAGGTCAAGGCCGTCTACATCGTGCTGCCCAACGGCATGCACCGCGAATACGTCGAAAGGGCGGCCGCCGCCGGCAAACACGTGCTGTGCGAAAAGCCGCTGGCCAACAGTTCTGCCGAGGCGCGCTCGATGATCGCCGCCTGCGACAAGGCGGGGGTCCAGCTGATGGTGGCCTACCGAATCCACTACCAGCCGCACAACCTGCGGGTGCGCCAGTTCGTGCAGGAAAAAACCTTCGGTCGGCTGGTGGGCTTTACCGCCGTCAATGTGCAGACGACCCACCCCACCGCGGCGCAGCAGTGGCGCCACAAGAAGGCGCTGGCGGGCGGTGGCGCGCTGCCGGATATCGGCCTCTACTGCCTGAACACCGTGCGCCTCATCACCGGCCAGGAACCGGTGGAGGTGTATGCGCATGTCTTCAGCCCGCCCGGCGACCCGCGTTACGCGGAGGTCGAGGAGACGGTCAACTTCTCCCTCAGGTTCCCGTCAGGCCTGGTCGCCCAGTGCCTGACCAGCTACGGCGCGCGGGAGGACAAATGGCAGCGGCTGGAGCTGGAGACCGCCAGCATCGACATGCCGAGCGCCTACGAATACCAGGGCCAGCGCCTGCTCATCGGGCAGCGCCACGGCGACACCAAGGGCCAGACCGAACTCACCCTGCCGCCCAAGAACCAGTTCGCTGCCGAGATCGATCATTTTGCGGAGTGTGTGACGCAGAACCGCCGCTCTCGCACCCCGGGCGAAGAAGGTCTGCGGGACCACCTGCTGATGGAGGCGATCTATCGTTCTGCCGCGAGCGGTCAACCCGTGAAACTGGCTTGAATGGTCGTATTTGCGAAGCCAGCACGCGGCGGCATAAGTCGCTAAGGTACCGGCTTCGTCTCTTAGTCTCAGGAAAAAAAACATGTCCCAAGCCCTTGCCTACGCGGCCCGGTCCGCCACCACGCCGCTCGCGCCGTTCACCCTGGAACGCCGCACGCCGGGCCAGATGGACGTGGCCCTCGACGTGCTGTATTGCGGCGTCTGCCATTCCGACCTGCACACCGCGCGCGGCGAATGGGGCAACACCATCTTCCCGTCGGTGCCGGGCCACGAGATCGTCGGCAAGGTGACGGCGGTGGGTTCGCTGGTGAGCAAGTTCAAGGTGGGCGACGTCGTCGGCGTGGGCTGCATGGTCGACAGCTGCCAGCACTGCCAGCCCTGCGCCGAAGGCATCGAGCAGTACTGCGAAAACGGCTTTACCGGCACCTACAACGGCCCGATGTTCGGCGGCGGCGAGAACACCTACGGCGGCTACTCCAGCGCCATGGTCGTCAACGAGAAATTCGTGCTGAAGGTGTCGCACGACGAGAAATCGCTCGCCGCGGTGGCACCGCTGCTATGCGCCGGCATCACCACCTATTCGCCGCTGAGCCAGTGGAAGATCGGCCCGGGCAGCAAGGTGGGCATCGTCGGCCTCGGTGGCCTCGGCCACATGGGCGTGAAGATCGCCGCCGCGATGGGCGCTCACGTGGTGCTGTTCACCACCTCGGAAAGCAAGCGCGAGGACGCCAGGCGCCTGGGCGCGCATGAAGTCGTGATCTCGAAGAACGAAGCGGAAATGGCGGCCCAGGCCGGCAAGCTGGACTTCATCCTGAACACCGTGGCCGCGCCGCACAACCTGGATCCGTTCCTCAACTGCCTGAAGCTCGACGGCACCATGACGCTGGTCGGCGCGCCCGATTCGCCGCATCCCTCGCCCGGTGTGTTCAACCTCATCCTGAAGCGCCGCCGCCTGGCCGGCTCGCTGATCGGCGGCATCAAGGAAACCCAGGAAATGCTGGATTTCTGCAGCAAGCACGGGATCGTCTCGGACATCGAGATGATCCGCATGGACGAGATCAACACCGCCTACGAACGCATGCTGAAGAGTGACGTGAAGTACCGCTTCGTGGTCGACATGGCGACCCTCCAGGCCGCCTGAAGTCCCTCACGCGTCGGGAATGTTTTCGAGGTCCGCCAGCCACACGGCGGACTCGGAATCGCTCGGGGCGCGCCAGTCGCCGCGCGGAGACAGCGAGCCGCCCGAGCCCACCTTGGGGCCGTTGGGCACGCAGGATCGCTTGAACTGGCTGATCTGGAAGAAGCGCCAGACGAAGGTGCGCAGGTGCTTTCGGATATCGGCCAGCGCGTACTGGTTGTGGGCTTCCAGCGGGGCTTCGGGCCACTCGCCTTTCTCGCGGTCGTGCCAGGCCTGATGCGCCAGGTAGGCCACCTTGCTGGGCTTGAAGCCGTAGCGCACCGTGTAGTACAGGTGGAAATCCTGCAGTTCGTACGGGCCGATGGTGTCCTCGGTTTTTTGCGCGGGCTGGCCGCCCGCGGCGGCGGCGTCCGCGGGAATAAGCTCGGGGCTGATCTCGGTCTCGAGGATGTTGCGCAACACGGTGCTGCCGTCCACACCCAGCAGGCCGGTGTCGGCCACCCAGCGCACCAGGTGCTTGATGAGCGTCTTGGGTACCGAGGCGTTGACGTTGTAGTGCGACATGTGGTCGCCCACGCCGTAGGTGCACCAGCCCAGCGCCAGTTCGCTCAGGTCACCGGTGCCGGCGACGATTGCCGAGTGGAAGTTGGCCAGCCGGAACAGGTGGCTGGTGCGCTCGCCGGCCTGCACGTTCTCGAAGGTGATGTCGTACACCGGTTGCCCGCCATGGAAGGGGTGGCCCAGGTCGGCCAGCATCTGGATGCAGCTGGGGCGGATGTCGATCTCGCGTGCCGTGCAGCCGATGGCGCCCATCAGCCGGTGCGCCTGTTGCAGCGTGCGGTCGCTGGTGGCGAAGCCCGGCATGGTGAAGCCCAGGATGTTGCGGCGCGGCAGGCCCAGGCGGTCCATGGCCTGGGCCAGCACCAGCAGGGCGTGCGTGGAGTCGAGCCCGCCGGAGACGCCGATCACCACCTTGTCGATCTTGCTGGCCTCCAGCCGCTGCACCAGCGACTGCACCTGGATGTTGAAAGTTTCGTGGCAGCGCTCGTCGCGGCTGGCGGCGTCGGCCGGCACGTACGGAAAGCGCTCCAGCGGCCGCAGCAGGCCGCCCGGCACCGACTGCGGCAGCGCCAGGTCGAACACCACCGTGCGCCAGCCCGACAACTGCTCCCGGTGCTTCTGCACCGAGGTGCCGAAGCTGTTCTGGCGCATGCGTTCGCGGGACATGCGTTCCAGGTCGGCGTCGGCCAGGATGAGGTGCGAGCGGTTGGAGAAACGCTCGCTCTCGGCCAGCATTTCGCCGCCTTCGTAGATGAGCGCCTGGCCGTCCCAGGCGAGGTCGGTGGTCGACTCGCCGATGCCGGCCGAGGAGTACAGATAGGCCGCCTGGCAGCGCGCCGACTGCAAACTGACCAGGCGGTGCCGGTATTCCGATTTGCCGATGGTGATGTTGGAGGCCGACAGGTTCACCAGCACCGTGGCGCCGGCCAGCGCGGCGTAGCTGCTGGGCGGGATCGGCACCCAGACGTCTTCGCAGATCTCGACGTGGATCTTCAGCAGCGGTAGCTGGCGCGCCTGGAAGATCAGGTCGGTGCCGAAGGGCACGGTCGCGCCGCACAGCTGGATTTCGCGGGCCAGCGCCATGTCGGCGCCGTTGAACTGGCGGCCCTCGTAGAACTCGCCGTAGTTGGGCAGGTAGGTCTTGGGCAGCACGCCCAGCAGCCGACCGCCCGCGACCACCGCGGCGCAATTGAACAGGCGGTGATCCACGCGCAGCGGCAGTCCGACGATGGCGACCGCGGCGACGCCCCGCGATGCGTCGACCACCTGCTGCAGGGCGGTCTCGCAGGCGTCCAGCAGGGCGGTCTGGTGGAACAGGTCCTCGCAGGTATAGGCGGACAGACCCAGCTCCGGGAACGCCACCACCGCAGCGCCCTGGTCCGCTGCCTCGCAGTACAGGCGGATGGTTTCCGCCGCGTTGAAGACCGGGTCGGCCACCCGGTTGCGCGGTACCGCCACGCTCAGGCGCGCAAAGCCGTGCCGATAGGGGTTGTGGAAAGAGAGATCGTTTGGAGTCACCACGGGTCTTTCGTCTGGAATGCTCGACGCGATGGACTTTACGTGGTTCGAACCGGGCCCGTGGCCGAGCTTGTTGCAAGCTGCACGGAAACCCCTTTACGGAGGCCCGGGCCGGCACTAGGATGCGCGACATTTAATGAACAGTGTGTGCTCACTATGTACTTGTGGTGTGGACAGGCGGGGAGAGCGCAATGATCGAACTCGAAGTGAACTGCATCCAGCGGGCCCGACCCGAAGCCACGCATCACGGGATCACCCACCTCGGCCATCGGGGTTTCGCGTGCCGCATTCCGGTCGAGCTGGTCATCCTGCAACTCCGGGGAGGGCTCAACGCCTACTACACCCTCGACCCGGCGACCCTGGCCCGCGTCTACCTCGGGGTGCGGCGGGAGGCCGGCAAATGTCCTTATCTGCAGGCGCAGGTAGGCGACCTGTGGACCGACCACCTGCTGGCGCTGCCCGAGTGCCGCCCCAACTACCGGGTGATCCGCGAAGGCGTGGCGCTCGATTCGCGCCAGGCCGTCCGTTTCCTGGTCCCGCGCTAGCAAGCCCGATGCGCCCAGGCGCATCGTCACGCCGGGCCGGGCGCCCTATACGGCCGGCGCGGCGATCGACATGGCATCCCAGGCGGCCTCGCGCCAGGACTAGTCGGCGATATTGCACTCGCGGCGCAGCAGTGCCAGCGCGTCCGCGGTGGCCTGCACCCGGTCGCTGCGCAGCACCGGCTCGGCCTCTTCGATGAAGTGGTTCCACAGGTGCAGGTAGTCGCCCTGCAGCTGGACCGGAGCGTGCTGCAGCACGAACTGCCGCGGCAGTTCGGCATCGAGGCCCGCGGTCTGGATTTTCTTGACCAGGCTGGCCGCGGTTTTTTTGGTCAGCAGCGTGGCGTGTTTGCCGTCCGTGGCGATGCGCAGGAACAGGGTCAGCAGCGAGCTGTCGTCGGTGTGGCCCTCGGTGGCCTTTTCCCACAGCACACTGTTGCCGCGCTCGAAATGTTCCAGGTCGGCGAGGGCGTCCTCGGCCCAGAAATACCGGCCGATGAAGGCCGGCGTCTGGTCGAAGAGCTTGCGCACGCCGAGCGTGGCGTCGAGGATGCGGGGCATGTCCTGCACGACGGAGGCCTGCACCGACTGCACCGCCTCCAGGTATTGCGCCGGCAGATCCCGGGGCAGCTCGATCGGGACCGGCGCGGGCTGGCCATCGGCGCGGGGTGCGTACTTCTTGCGCAGGCCCAGCACCATCTTCTCGAATGCGGCCCAGTCCGGCATGGCGCTGCGCCGGCATGCGCGCACCAGCAGCGCGGTGCGCACCACGGCTTCCGCGTCCTTGCCGGCGTCCTCCAGGTCGTCGGCATCCAGCCCCAGCCGGGCCGCCATCCAGACGGCCGCTTCCACCAGGGTGGTCGCGTGGCTGCGCGCGGCGCGTTCGGCCTGGTACTCGGGCAGGCTGCGCAGGGACCACCTGGCCAGCAGGGGGATGTGCTTGTCCTGAAAGACGCCGTGCTCCTGCAGCCCGAAGTGGCTGCTTTGCGGCATGGCGATGAGCGCCTTGAGCATGTCCGAGCCGCCCTTGGAGCGCGACAGCAGGCTGTGGTCGCGCAGGGACGCGGCGGCCTGGTCCAGGTCGCCGCCGGTGGTGTCTTCCAGGTACAGGCTCACCAGGTTGACGAGCCTGTCGCGGGCCGTTTCCAGGTCCGGACGCAGGTATTCGGTGCCGAAATAGCGCGCGATCTGCACCATGCCCTTGGGCGCTTCCTGGCACATCGCAGCCAGTTTCGCGGGCGCGATGACGCCGTGGCGCACCCCGTGCTGCAGGGCTTTCTCGAAGAAGGGCCGGCGGTCGAACAGCGCGACGGCCTGGGGAGCGGTGTCGGGGGATGCGGGTAGCGGGGACATCGTCGATTCAGGCGCTGTGGACGGGGTGCTCAGATCGCCGACTCTTCGTCGTCGTCGCGTGCGGCCGGCGTGCTGCGGCCCCGGTCGGTGTCGCCGGTTTCCACGCGCGTGTCTTCTTCCTCGGCATCCTCTTCCTCGTCGTCCAGGCCGAGATCGTGGGCGCGGGCCTTGGCTCGCAGCACCAGCAAGGTCTCGGTGAACAGGTCGGGGCACTCGTAGCGCATGCGCCAGGCGAGTTCCATCCAGTCCTGGTCGGCCACTTCGTCCAGCGACACCTTGGGTTTGGCATAGGCCGAGGCCAGCAGCGCGGTCTCCGACAGCATTTCGCCGTCTTCCTCGACCGTGTCGAAGGTTCCGCTGCGGGCGAAGGATTCGATGCGCGCCCACTTCTCGGCGAAGTAGTTCGCCATGGCTTCGCTGCCGCCTTCGAGGTCGCCGACGGCGGTCAGGAACTCCACCGGGTCGGCGTCTTCCCGGAAGACGATGGCGTTCACCATGCCGCGCAGATGCGTGTGGGTGAGGTCCTTGTAGCGCTTCTCGATGACGATGGCGTGCGCGAACTGGGCCGGCGTGACCAGCAGGCTCACCACCGACTCGCGGGACGGGTCGTACTCGCGCATCACCGCCAGGATGTCCTTGGGCTCGAGCTGGTCGAGCACCACCATCAGCGCGCGGTCGCCCTCGGTATCGGCCAGCTCGGTGAGGGCGGACTCGGCGCCGGAGATATCGCCTGCGGCAATCAGGCTCCGGGTCTTCGTGATCAGGGCGAGGTGGTTCATGGCGGGTGTCTTGCGTGCGGGCGGTTCAGTCTTTGCGGTCGAAGCCTTGGTCGGCCATCCAGTCGGCGCGGGCCTCCTCGCGGGTCTGGCCATCGGCGTCGTCCAGGTCGTCGGCCGACAGGGGACGGCTTTCGTCCTGTTCGTCGTCCGTGTCGCCCGGGTCCTTGTCGTCTTCGTGATCGTCTTCGTCGGTTGCGGCCGCGGGCGCATGCCGGGGGCTGCCGGCCATGTATTCCAGCGCGGCGGCCACGCTGAGGAAGTTGTCGCCGGCGGGCTGCGCGCGCAGCAACTGCACGGTCGGCATCGCCCAGGGCGCGATGTCGATGGTTTTCTGCAGGCTGTCCCAGGTGGACAGGTTTTCGGGCTCGCAACCCAGCAAACGGTCCATGGCCGGCGCGGAGTTGAACCGGAAGGCCTTGTGCAGCACCACCGCCACCATCTCGGGGGCGATCTCCAGCATGCTGACCAGGAACGAGACCTCGCCGCGCCGGTCGGCCAGGCGCCGGTCCAGGACGAACTTGCCGTCGGAGTCGTGACGCATGTCGTCGAGCTCGGCCAGGTAGGCGGAACGCAGGTTATGGAAGAAGGGGGATACGTGCATCGAGGCCTAGGTGAGCCGATTGAAATAGTCTGCCCAGATTTCCCGCGCCGTTTCGAGCGGGTCGTCTAGCAGGTTGCGCTTGCGGTTGTTGTCGTAGGCCTCGCGCCGGGCCGGGTCGCCGAGGACGTCGTAGGCCTCCTGGATGGCGTGGAACCGTTTAACGGCATCCGGCGCGGTGCTGCGGTCCGGGTGGTGCCGTGCGGCCTGATGGCGGTAGGCTTTCTTGATATCCGCCGTGCTGGCGCCGCTGCTGACACCCAAGGCGAGGTAGTGGTCTTGCATGCGGTGCCTTCTGCGTTCGGGATGTCACGGCGAACCGCAAAAGGCGACGATTGTAGAAGGCCCGGCGGAGTTGCGCCGCAGATCGGACGATTCACGCCCCGCTGGACGCAAAAAACCGGCACCACCGTGCCGGTTTCATTGGCATTGCCAGGATCGGGATGAAGCGCGGTGATGGCTCGCGTTATGCCGAGCAACCGCTTTCATTCCCGATTTTCCCTGTTTTCATCTTATTGATGCGGGTCACGGCTTTCAAACCACACCGGCACCGTCTGGATAATCGCGAAGATTACTTGGAATCCGACTTCGCAGCCGCATTCAAGGTTTTTGCCAGCTGCGACATATATTCGTCCGCACCGTACACATCCTTGGTCAAGGCGTTCAATTTCTTGAAGTCGTCCTTCAGGCCAAGCTCCTTGGCATATGCCGCGACGGTACCGAAGCCGGCGATTCCATAATGGGACATGCGCTGATACTGCGCGATGATTTGCGCGTCCAGCACCGGTCCTTTTTCCGGCGCTTCCTCGGTCGTGTGCTTGATGGCTTCTGCCGCCAGGCCTTCCATGCCCTTGCAATGTTCCTTGGAAACCTTCTCGCCATTGGAAGCGATCAATTCCTTGAGCATGCCGGTGTGCTCGTCGATCCCGGTGAGCGATTTTTCCAGCATGGTTTTCAGGCTGGGATCAGAGGCCTTCGAAGAAATCTTCTTGAGGCAGCGATGCATCTGGTCGTTCGCGGACCAAAGATCCTTCAGCTCGTCGATATAAAGATCTTGCAGATTTTCTGGCTTGGACATGATTTTTTCCTGGAAGAGAGAAAACGGTTGAATGGGGCGTTCACCGTATGCGTCTGCCGGGCTTCGAACGTAGGAAATTGTCGGGTGCGCTTCTAGGCGCAAGGCTTTGCCCCGCATCCAGATAAACGCCGCTTTAGCCTCTTGTCAGCCAAAAAATCAGGAGGGAAGTTCGCATTCGCCTACAAAGGATGTGGAATCTGGCCGCGTCGCTTGGTGTTCGTGGTGAGGAAAAGTGCGATGGCGGTTTGGCTTTGTCCAACACCGCTCACCAAAGGAGACGAGATGACCCACAACTTAGTTAAAGCCGCCGCGGCGACAGCCTTCGCAATCGCGACGATCGCTGCCCACGCACAGCCAGCCAATACCGGCACGCCAGCCAACGTGGGAGTTTCCCAGGGCACCGCGGCAGAAGCGGCGAGCAAGGCCGTGCCGCGTGCCGATACCGGCACGCTGGTCAGGACCGGTCCCGATGCCGGCAACCGCGCCGGCGCTGCCGCCGATAGCGCGCGTTCGACGATGGGTACCCCCAACACCGCCCCGGTCGCCGAATCCCCGGCAACCGCACCCGCGCCGATGCAGCGCGCCCGCAAGGCCGACCGCAACTAAGCACCCATTTCCATCCTGACTGAAAGATACACATGAGCTCCATCCAATCGACCAATGATTCCGGCCGTCTCGTTACCGGCCTGTTCCCCGATCGCGCCAGCGCCGAAGCGGCCTACACCTCCGCCAGCAGCCGCGGCTACAGCAAGGACGACGTCAACCTGGTGATGTCGGACGCCACCCGCGATCGGCATTTCAAGGGTGAAAACGTCGGAACCGAAACCGAACTGGGCAACAAGGCAGCCGAAGGCGCCGGCATCGGTGGCGCGATCGGCGGCACGGTCGGTGCGGTGATCGCAGCGGTCGCCGCGGTGGGCACCAGCCTGGTCCTGCCCGGCATCGGCCTGGTGGTCGCCGGCCCCATCGCAGCGGCTGCAGCGGGCGGCGGCGTGGGAGCGGCCGGCGGCGGCATCATCGGTGCGCTGATCGGCTGGAACATTCCGGAAGAGCGCGTCAAGCACTACGAAGACGGCATCAAGAACGGCGGCATCCTGATGGGCATGCGCGCCAAGAACGACGACGACGCAGCACACTTCGAGTCGAGCTGGGAAGACAACCGCGGCGAGCACATCTACCGCTGATCTGCCGCATCGAACGGGCTGCTTCGGCAGCCCTTTTCACGCCATATGGGCCTCCGCAATCTCATCTGCCTCGGCGCGCTTTCGGTGGCTGCCGCTTGCTCGACGGCGTCAGCGAACACCGGTCCGGACCGGCGGCTGGCGCCCGAGGTGCGGGCCTTCCTGCCCTGGGCCATCGCCGACCGCGCGCTTACCGCCGACCGCCCGTGGGCCGTGCTCGACAAGAAAAACGCGCGGCTTCACCTGTTCGACCCGTTTGGTGCGCTGCAGGCTTCCACGCCGGTGCTCCTCGGCGCGGCGTCGGGCGACGACTCGGTGCCCGGCATCGGCGACCGCAAGATCTCCGACATCCGCCCTTTCGAAAAAACCACCCCGGCGGGCCGCTTCCTGACCGAACCCGGCACCAACCTGCAGGGCGAGGACATCGTGTGGGTCGACTACGACGCCGCCATTTCCATGCACCGGGTGCGACCGCTGAAAGGTGAGAGGCGGCTGGAACGCCTGGCCAGCCGCGCCACTCGCGACAACCGCATCTCGTACGGCTGCATCAACGTGCCGGCAGGTTTTTACGACCGCTGGCTCAAGCCTGCTTTCGGTGGGCGGGCCGGCATCTTGTACGTGTTGCCCGAAACGCGCACGGCGGAGCGGCAGTTCGATGCATTACCGCGATTGGCGACAGCGCAAGACCCGAAGAAAACACGATGAAAATTGCTTGCCTCGCCTGGGGATCGCTGCTGTGGAAGGCCCAACCCCTGGTGCTGACGACCCCGTGGTACGCAGATGGCCCGTCGCTGCCACTGGAGTTTTGCCGGGTCGGCGACCGCGGCGAGCTGTCGACCGCGCTGTGCCAGGGTTCACCGGCGCAAACCAGCTGGTGGGCTTTGCTGGACACCGATTCGGTCTTGCAGGCGCGCGAGCAGCTGCGCCAACGTGAACAGATCGACAGGAATCGGCCGGAATGGGTCGGCACGGCGCCCTCCGATACGGCGTATCCGTTCGGCGCGCCCATCGGCGAATGGATGAGCACCAAGGGTCTCGACGCCGTGGTCTGGACCGCCCTGCCGCCGCGCTATGCGGAAGTCGAAGGCCAGGTGCCGACCGACGCGCAAGCGGTCGATTATCTCGGGCGCCTGACCGGCGATACCAGGGATCACGCTGAAGATTACCTGCGGCGCGTTCCCGCGCGTTTCGACAGCCCGACGCGGCGGGAGATTGCCCGCGCTCTCGGGTGGAGGCCCTCGTAATGCAGCCCCGCTTCGTCATTTCATTTTTTTGCGACAACAGACCGAGCTTTATCGGTCGGCAGATCGTTCCGCCATCCCGTCCATCGGAGTTGTCATGAAAATATCTTTCCTGCCTGTTTCGTCGAGCATTCTTGCCGGGGTGCTTTTCCTATCCGGCTGTGCGGGCGGCGGCGGTTTTGTCGGCGTCGGATCCGGCGGTTTGGGTTTTGTCTCGGGCGGCACCGGCGGCCCGCAGAACGATGTGGCCAACACCACGCCTGACTCGCTGCAATCCCGGCTCGGTACGCCTTCGGCCATCTACCCATTGGCTGATGGCGGCCAACGCCTTCAGTACTCCCAGATGCCTGCGGGTACACAGGTCTGGAATTACGATTTCGACGCGACAGGTCGGCTGATCCGCCAGGACCAGGCCCTGCGATATGAAAACTTCAACCGCATCGTGCAGGGGCAGACGCGCCAGGAAGAAATATCGTCGACCTATGGGCGACCGATGCGAGTGGTCCGTGTCGCCAGTTTCGACGGCCCGATCTGGGATTACCGATTCAGCGACATCAATAATCCGCGCATCATCAGTATCCATATCGACCGTGCCGGTGTGGTGCAACGCGTGGTTTATACCGATATCGATCGGCGTCGATTATTCGGCCCGGATTAATCCGCCAGCGTGGACGCCAAAGCCTATCCGGTCACCCCCGACGGCCGATATTTCGTCGTTAATCAGCGCCTGTGGAGATGCACCGATCCAGCGCTTGGCGCAGAGGCGCTCAAGTTCTGGGTCGATCGCCTGATGCGCGCACGGCGCGAGGTCGGCGTGGCCAAGCGTGCGGCCGACCGTGAGCTGGAGAAAGCGGCAAGGGCTGGAGTCGATGAGGCCAAGCGGGCGCTGGGAGAAAGAGGGCCGGTGTGGTGGACGGATGGCGCACCCGACCTGAACCGCCGTCTGGTGAAAAACACCCCTTACAGGGAATGGTTCGACGAGGTCACCGCGGCACCCGGGGTATGAACTTTCACCTTGGCGGATCGCTGCATTCTGCAAACGGACCTGATCGGAACGGGTTTCTCACATCCTCTGGACCTGAAGAACGACAGCCATCTACTCCGTATTCCTACCCCGGGCGTTTGGAGAAAAACACTATCTTTGCGCTTTTAAAAGGACTTTCGATATGCGCAAGATGATCTTTATGGCGATCGCCACGTTTTTGTGGAAAAAGTATCAGGCTAAAAAGGCGGTAAATACACCCACTCGGTCGACCTATCGTCGGTAATCGGGCGGCGCTTGAAATTGAAGAGCGCGATAATCACAAGCATGTCGTGAAGCAAGCCGGAGAGTATTTCCGGCGAGCTGCGAACCTGCCAAATAAAAATAACGCACCGGCTCAGCTTTGAGCCAAAAAAATCAATAAGGCACGGCCCACCGGTGCCCATGCCCCCGCAGCACCACCTGCCGTGCCGCGATCGACTCCAGCACGACTCCTGGCGCGGCGGCATCACCCTCCCGTAATACCTGTCCGTTGACGATCACCATCCGGTAGCTCGGATCAGCCGAATAGCTGGCACCTGAAACCGCCAGCGTCGGCAGTTGTTGCCGTACCCCCGGCGCCAGTTCCTGCAGGAGAGGCACCTTCGTGGCTGGCGCGTCGGCGGGTGCAGGCGCGGGTGGCGGTGGCTTCGTCGGCGCGGGCACGGGCGGCTGCGCTGGCGGCGGAGGGGCAGGCGGCGGTGCCGGTGGTGCCGGAGTCACCACCGGCGTGGCCGGCCGCAGCGGTAATGGCTCGATACGCGGCGACGGCAATGCGGTTTGCGGCACCTCGGGCGCCGGCATCGGGGAGGGTGCAGGTGCCTCGCGGTTCGCGGAAGCTCCGGCGGCAGGCGCATCGCGCGGTGTGGGCAATGCGGGCGCGGGCGCTGGCGAGGCCATGGTTGCGACCGGCGCGGGCGCAGGCGCAGGGCTACGCAGCCACCACACCGCCCCACCCGCCGCCACCATGCCCCCCACCAGCGCGGCACCCACCAGGGGCCAGCGCGGACGCCTTTGAGGCGCCTCCAGGACGGCAGCGGCTTGTGGGGTATGCAGGCCGGGCACGGCGCCGCGGCCGCGCTCTGCATCGGCTCGCCGCAAGGCATCGAGGATCAGGGACATAGGGCTTCAGTTTCGCGGCAGGCGCGGTTCGTCGATGCCGCTGGCGCGGTTGAGGCGCATCACGGTCAGGGGCCCGGCGACACCGACGGGCGGCAATCCCTGGGCCAGCTGGAAACGGGTGATGCGCTCGGCGCGTGGCAGTTTCTCGGGGACGTCGGGCATGGCCCGGGCCAGGCGCGCATCCAGCCCCGCCAGATCGGTGCCCGGGTTGCGCCACAGCGTGAGCAGGTCGCCGCGCCACCAGCGCGCCAGTTCGGCGGTGGCGATGCGGCGCGGCATGCCGTCGACTTCCAGCGTGGCACTGTCCACGTCCAGTCCGCGCACCACCACGTAGACACGGCGTGGCGCCTGGTCCACCGCGATGTCCAGCGGCAGCACCGCCGGCCGGTCGAGCTGTCGCAGCATGTCCAGCCCGGCGCGGGCCGAACGGAAGCACTGCAGGCCTTCGCGTCCCAGCGCCGTGCAGGCCGCGCCGCCGGGGGGCGCCGTCACGCCCCAGGCGGTGGCCAGTTCGCGCAAGGCCGCGTCCTCGGTGGCGGGCAGCACGGGCAGGGCCTCGGCGATGTCGAAATCGGGAAACCGGGCGATTTCCGGCTCGGCTTGCGGAGGCGGCGGCGAGGGCGTCGACGGTGGGTTCGTCGACGGCGTTGCAGGCGGCGTCGCGGCCACGGCCTCGACCGCCGAGGCTGCCCCGGCTGCCACGCCATCGGCTGCCGGCCGGTTGGTCCACACCGCAAAAGCGGCCGCGGCCGCCAGTGCCACGGCCATCGACACCGCTGCCGCCGACACCGCCGCCCTGGGGCGCGGCGCATGCGCGCGCCGGGGGGCGGGGCCACGATCGAAAACCTCGTGCGCCGCGCGCGCCAGCATCCGCCGGTCGACCTGCCGCGCCCCTGCCGCATAGGCGCCGAGCAGCGCCCGGTCGCATAGCAGGTTGATGCGGCGCGGTACGCCGCCGGTGAGGCGATGGACGCGCCGCAGCAGGCGCCGGTCGAAAGGCGGCGGACCGCTCCAGCCGGCAACCGCCAGCCGGTGCGCCACGTAGGCTTCGACCTCCGGCAACGACAGCGCGTCGAGATGGAAACGAGCCACCACCCGCTGGGCCAGTTGCTCCAGCTCGGGCCGCGCGAGCAGGGTGCGCAGTTCGGGCTGGCCGATCAGCACGATCTGCAGCAGCTTGCGCTCGGTGGTTTCCAGGTTGGTCAGCAGGCGCAGCTGCTCCAGCACGTCGACCGACAGGTTCTGCGCCTCGTCCACCACCAGCACCGCGTGCCGGCCCGCGGCGTGGGACTCGAGCAGGAAGACGTTGAGCGGATCGATGCAGTCCTTGACGGTCTCGACAGCGCCGACAGCGGCCGGTGCATGGCGCACGCCGAATTCGTCGTTGATGGTGCGCAGCAGCTCCAGGGCGCTCTGCTTGGGATTGAAGACATAGGCGACGTCGCAGTTTTCGGGCATCTGCTCCAGGAAGCAGCGGCAGACGGTGGTCTTGCCGGTGCCGATCTCGCCGGTCAGCAGCACGAATCCGCCGCCCGCGCCGAGGCCGAACAGCAGGTGCGCCAGCGCCTCGCGGTGGCGCTCGCTCATGAACAGGTAGCGGGGATCCGGCGCGATGGAAAACGGCGCCTGCTCCAGGCCGAAGGCGGATGCGTACATGGGTGCCAAGGATAGCCAGCTACCGGGCCTGAACGGCGCGCCCGCCCAGGGCCGAGCCGACGACGAGGCCGAACGCCCGCCACAGGCCCCACAGGAACAGCAGCGGAAACACCACCGTCTGCAGCACGAAAACGGCCAGCAGGCGCAGCAGATGATCGACGGCCCGCGCCGCCGTGGCCTGCACCTGCTGCACGCCGATGCGCGCCTGATCCAGGGTTTCCCTGCCCTTGCCGACCCAGTCCTTGAGGGTGTCCCACAAACCGCGCTCCGCGGCCGGCACCTCGGGCTGGCGCACATCCGCGGGCGGCGCGATTTCGGCCTTGGCCTCGGTGTACTGCTGCTGCAGGAACACCCGGTAGATGACCTCGTTGCCCATTGCCAGCAGCGGCACCGCGAAACGCACCAGCAGCATCAGCACCAGCGCGGATGCGAGGCGGCGGGTGAGCGGCGACGGCCCTCCGTGCGCGTCTCGCCAGCGGGCCAGTGCCCAGGCCGCCAGCAGCAGGCTGAGCACGGCCGACACCGCCACATGCCCGCCGATGTTGAGCAGCAGCAACTGCACGCCGAAGGCGACGCAGGCCGCCAGCATCAGGCTGGAAAACTGCTCCAGCAGTTCCGTCACCGGCTTCAGCGCCTGCCCGGGAGCGAATACCGCACCCACGCCGCCGGGCTCGACGGCGATCTGCGTGCCTTGCGCCACCGACAGCACCGCATGCAGCGCGCGCGCGGCGGCGAAGGTGGCCACGGCCCGCTCCAGGCCCGCCTGGGTGTCGCGGCGCGCCGTGGCGTCGGGGGGGAACACCCAGGCGGACAGCAGCACGGCGATCACCAGGACGAACAGAAAAACGGGTCGTAGACGTTGCATGCGCCAAGGATAAGGCGATGCCGTGACAGGCTGCCACGGCCTTGTCCGACGGTTCGCCGGACCGATCCCGGGCACAGTCGGTCCATGCAACTCAAAGCCCGCTGCGCCATGACCCTGCACGTGCAGGCAGATACCCCCGTCGTCGCCATCTTGCGGCCCCGCAGCGGCCTGGCCCAGTGGCTGGCCGCCGAGCGCTACACGCTCGATCCGTGGGTGCCCAGCACCGAGCACGTGGACCCGTACGGCAACCTGTGCCAGCGCTTCACCGTGCCCGCGGGCGGCATGTGCGTCGCTGTCGAGATGACGGTCACGACGGCGGATGAAATCACGGTGGATCTGGACGCGCCGCACACGCCCGTCGAAGCGCTGCCGGACGATGCACTGCACTACCTGCTGCCCAGCCGTTACTGCCCGTCGGACACCATGGCCGCGGATGCCCTGCGCATCGTGGGCGACGCCACGCCCGGCTATGCGCAGGTCGAGGCGATTCGGGCCTGGATCCACGGCAACATCACCTACCGCTACGGCGAGAGCGACGCCAGCACCGATGCCGCCGATACGCTGGCGCACGGGGCGGGCGTCTGCCGCGATTTTTCGCACCTGGGCGTGTCGCTCTGCCGGGCGCTGCAGATACCCGCACGCCTGGTGGTCGGCTACCTGTGGAAGCTCGATCCGATGGACATGCATGCCTGGTTCGAGGCCTTCGTCGGGGGCCGCTGGTACACCTTCGACGCGACCCAGGCGCTACCGCGCGGCGGCCGCATCGTGCTGGCCTACGGACGCGACGCGGCGGATGTGGCGTTTCTGTCCGACTACGGCCCCCAGCCGCTGGAAGTCAAGCAAATGAAGGTCGAAGTGGAGCGCCTTGACGACCTGCCTGCCCCTTCGACGCCGTCCTTAGCGCAGGCTTAAACGCCCGCTTCGTGGTGCGCGCCGATGTTGCGCCGGGAGGGATCGGCGTTATCTTTGCGGCAGGTTTTTTTCCTCTTCAAGGAGCCCTTCCATGACACCGCAAGAACACACGCTGCTCGAAGAATTTCTCGGCCGCCTGCAGGCCGTGGGCCCGGTCGCCAAGGACGCCGAAGCCGACGCCCTGATTCGCTCCCGCCTGGACGGCCGCCCCGATGCCGCCTACCTGCTGGTGCAGCGCTGCCTGCTGGTCGAGCGTGCCCTCGCCGAGGCGCGCCAGCAGATCGACACCTTGCGCCAGCAGCTGGCCAGCCCCGGTGCCAGCTTTCTCGGTGGCGCGCCCGAGGGTTTCGGCCGCGCACCTTCGCAAGCCTACGCACCGCACCTGGAATCGGCCGCACCGGATCGCTACCAACCGGCTGCTTCTGCTGCTGCTGCGCCTGCGCCGGGCTGGCGCGATCGCTGGTTCGGTGGCGGCGGCGCGGCACAACCGGCAGCGCAAGCCGCGCAGCCCGCCGCTGCCGCCGCCCCCAGTTTTCTGGGACAGGCGGCGACCACCGCGGCCGGTGTCGCGGGCGGCATGTTCCTTTTCAACGGCATCGAACACCTCATCGGCGGTGCCGGCCATCACAACGACAACCCGGGCCGGGCCGACAGCCTGATGGGCGGCAACGACGCCGGCTCCCTGGGGACCCGGATGACTGAGAACGTCACCGAGAACGTCGCTCTCGACAACGGCCGCGAAAGCGGTGGACAGCAGCAGGGCTTTCTGGACGGGGCCGACAGCAGCGACAACTGGGCTGACAACAGCTACAGCGACAACGACTATTCCGACGACGGCGACAGCCTGATCTGAAAAAAGCCGGCGAGACACCGTCTCGCAGGTTTGGAATACCCGGCCACCCGCCGCAAGCGGGTGGCCGTTTTTCGTTGACCGCATTCGGCGCCACACGATCGGCAACGCGGCCGAACCGAGCGCCAATAAAAAAACGCGCTCCGTGGAGCGCGTTTTTCGTGGGGCCGGATCGCCTTACTTGGCGGCGACGACGCGGACCATCTCGAGGCACTTGTTCGAGTAGCCCCATTCGTTGTCGTACCAGGACACCAGCTTGACGAAGGTGCTGTCGAGCGCGATGGATGCGTCGGCGTCGAAGATCGAGGTGCGGGTGTCACCACGGAAATCGGTGGCGACGACCTTGTCCTCGGTGTAGCCCAGGATGCCCTTCAGGGCGCCTTCGGACTGCGCCTTGATCTCGGCCTTGATCTCTTCCATGGTGGCCGGCGAGTTCAGCTCGGCGGTCAGGTCGACCACCGACACGTCGGAGGTCGGCACGCGGAAGGACATGCCGGTGAGCTTCTTGTTCAGCTCGGGGATCACCACGCCGACGGCCTTGGCCGCACCGGTCGAGCTGGGGATGATGTTCTCGAGGATGCCGCGGCCGCCGCGCCAGTCCTTGTTGGACGGGCCGTCCACCGTCTTTTGCGTGGCGGTGGTGGCGTGCACCGTGGTCATCAGGCCGCGCTTGATGCCCCACTTGTCGTGGATCACCTTGGCCAGCGGCGCCAGGCAGTTGGTGGTGCAGGAAGCGTTGGAGATGATGTCCTGGCCGGCGTAGGTGCCGCAGTTGACGCCGCGCACGAACATCGGGGTGTCGTCCTTCGACGGTGCCGAGATGATGACCTTCTTGGCGCCCGCTGCGAGGTGCTTGCCGGCGCCGGCCTTGTCGAGGAACAGGCCGGTCGCTTCGAGGACGATGTCGGCGCCGATCTCGTTCCACTTCAGGGCGGCGGGATCGCGTTCCTGCGTCAGGCGGATCTTCTTGCCGTTGACGATCAGGGTGTTGCCCTCGACCGAGACCTCGCCCTTGAAGCGGCCGTGCACGCTGTCGTACTGCAGCATGTAGGCCAGGTAGTCCGGCTCCAGCAGGTCGTTGATGCCGACGATTTCGATGTCGGAAAAGTTCTGAACGGCGGAACGCAGCACGTTGCGGCCGATGCGGCCGAAGCCATTGATACCGATCTTGATGGTCATTTTTAAGAGTCCTTCAGGGATGATGAGAAACCAGGGAGGCCGGTTGAAAATCCGGCTTGATCAATGACAGTTGCAGCACGTCCTCGGCCCGCTGCCGCCAGACGATGCCCTGCCGCAGGGTGCCCTCGACCCGGAAGCCCAGGGCGCCGGCCAGCCGCAGGGACGGCGCATTGGTGGGATGGATCTCGGCGCCGATGCGGTTGACCTGCATCGCCCCCATCATCCAGCCCAGCACTTCGTTCATGGCCTCGCGCATGTAGCCCAGGCCCCAGGCGAAGCTCGCCAGCGCGTAGCCCACCGAGCAGCGCTGCCAGCCGGGAACCCAGTCGAAGATACCGCAGCTGCCGACGAAGGCACCGTCGCTGCGGCGCTGCAGGCCCCAGCGGATGGCCGGCGCCGCGGCCCGGCGTTCGGCGGAAAAACGAGAAATCCAGGCGTGCGATTCTTCCAGGTCGCGCATCGGCTCGCAGAACATGAATCGCATGGCCGCGCTGTCGCCGTGGATGCCCAGCAGCGCGGGCGCGTCGGCATGCACGATCTCCCGGAGCACCAGCCGTTCGGTCTGCAGCACCGGGAAATCGTTCATGTGCCAGCGTGCCCCGGGAACATCAGCGCTTCTTGGCGGATGACGCCAGCACCTTGCGCACCGTGGCCGCCACGTTCTCGGCGGTGAAGCCGAACAACGGGAACAGCACGTTGGCCGGCGCCGATTCGCCGTAGCGGTCGAGGCCGATGACGGCGTCGCAGCCGTACTTCCACCAGCCGTCGGTCACGCCGGCCTCGACCGCGATGCGGGGAATGCCGGCCGGCAGCACCGACTTCTTGTAGGCCACGTCCTGGCGGTCGAAGGCGGTGGTGCTGGGCACCGAGACCACGCGGACCGCGATCTTGTTGCGCGCCAGCAGTTCCTGGGCCTTGAGGGCCAGCTGCACTTCGGAGCCGGTCGCCACGATGACCGCGCGAATCTTGCCGGCCAGGCCGATGTCCCTGGGCTCGGACAGCACGTAGGCGCCGCGGCTGATGTCGCCCAGGTCGCGCTTGGGCGCGTAGGGCAGGTTCTGGCGCGACAGCAGCAGCGCGGTCGGGCGGGTGGCGTTTTCCAGGGCCACGGCCCAGGCCACGGCCGTCTCGGCGGTGTCGGCGGGACGCCAGACGTCCAGGTTGGGAATCAGGCGCAGGCTGGCGGCGTGCTCCACCGATTGGTGGGTGGGGCCGTCTTCGCCCAGGCCGATGGAGTCGTGGGTGAACACGTGGATGACCCGCTGCTTCATCAGCGCGGCCATGCGGATGGCGTTTCGGCTGTAGTCGCTGAAGGTCAGGAAGGTGCCGCCGTAGGGGATGTAGCCGCCGTGCAGGGCCACGCCGTTCATGATGGCGGCCATGCCGAACTCGCGCACGCCGTAGTTGATGTGGCGGCCGATGACCGGCAGGCCGGTGGCGGACGCGGTCATGACGACCTCGCCCTTCTCGTCGATGCGCAGCGACGGCGTGCTGGCGGTGTTGGTGAGGTTGGAGCCGGTCAGGTCGGCGCTGCCGCCGAGCAGTTCGGGCAGCGCGGCGGTGAAGGCTTCCAGGGCGATCTGGCTGGCCTTGCGGCTGGCGACGGTCTCGGCCTTGGTGTGGGCGGCCACGGCGGCGTCGACGGCGGTCTGCGCGAAGTTCTTCGGCAGCTCGCCCTTCATGCGGCGGGTGAACTCGGTGGCCAGGGCGGGGTGCGCCTTGGCGTAGGCGTCGAAGCGCTTCTGCCATTCGGCTTCGGATTTCTGGCCGGCCGCCTTGCCGTCCCAGGCGGTGTAGACCTCGGCCGGAATGTCGAAGGCGGCGGAGGTCCATTCCAGCGCGGCGCGGGTCAGTTCGATCTCGGCGGCGCCCAGCGGCTCGCCGTGCGCCTTGGCGGTGCCGGCGCGGTTGGGCGAGCCCTTGCCGATGGCGGTCTTGCAGATCACCAGCGTGGGCATGGTGGCGGAGGTCTTGGCGCTGGTAATGGCGGCGGCGATGGCTTCGACGTCGTGGCCGTCGATCGGGCCGACGACGTTCCAGCCGTAGGCGCGGAAGCGCGCCGGGGTGTCGTCCACGAACCAGGGCGAGACCGGGCCGTCGATGGAGATGCCGTTGTCGTCGTACAGGGCGACCAGCTTGTTGAGCTTCCAGGCGCCGGCCAGTGCGGCGGCTTCGTGGCTGATGCCTTCCATCAGGCAACCGTCGCCCAGGAAGGCGTAGGTGTGGTGGTCGACGACCGCATGGCCTTCGCGGTTGAATTCGGCGGCGAGCAGCTTTTCGGCCAGCGCGAAGCCGACCGCGTTGGTGATGCCCTGGCCCAGCGGGCCGGTGGTGGTCTCGACACCGGCGGTGTAGCCGACTTCGGGGTGGCCGGGCGTCTTGCTGTGCAGCTGGCGAAAGGCCTTGAGCTGCTCGACCGGCAGGTCGTAGCCGCTCAGGTGCAGCACCGCGTACAGCAGCATCGAGGCGTGGCCGTTGGACAGCACGAAGCGGTCGCGGTCGAACCACTGCGGGTTGGTCGGGTTGTGCTTGAGGTGCCGGGTCCACAGCGCGGCGGCCATGTCCGCCATGCCCATGGGCGCGCCGGGGTGGCCGGAATTGGCTTGCTGGACTGCGTCCATCGCCAGCGCACGGATTGCGTTGGCCAGTTGCGGGTTAGAGACCATGGAGAAGCCGCCTGTCGGGGTGTCGTCGAAAAGCCGCCGATTTTAGCGTCGATGCCGCGCGCGGGGCTTTTTCGGCGTGCGCGGGCCAGGCCTGCAACGGCGCCGCGCACGAGGACCGGCGACCGGCGGGCCTGCTTTTTGGACCCGGATAATGGCGGGCGTGCCGTCACAGCCTCCTTTCACTCGTCGCCCGCGGTTTTCCGCGATGCTGCTGGCCGCCGGCCGCGGATCGCGCATGCGGCCCCTCACCGACCAAACGCCCAAGCCTTTGCTAGACCTGCGCGGCAAGCCGCTCATGCAGTGGACGCTGGAAGCCCTGGCCCGCGACGGAGTTCAGCGCGTGGTGGTCAACACCGCCTGGCTCGGCGAGCAGATTCCGGCGCGCTTCGGCGACGGCTCGGCGCTGGGCCTGGACATCGCCTATTCGCCCGAAACCGAGGCCCTGGAAACCGCCGGCGGCATCGCCCGCGCATTGCCGCTGCTGGACGACGTCTTCTGGCTGGCGGCCGGCGATGTGTATGCGCCGGATTTCGTCTTCGACCCCACCGCAGCCGCGCGTTTCGCAGCCGGCGACGCACTGGCCCACCTGTGGCTGGTGCCCAACCCGCCGCAGCATCCGCGCGGCGACTTCCACCTGCGCGACGACGGCATCGTCACCTCGCCGCCGGTCGACGACCCGGCGCCGCGCCTGACCTATTCGACCATCGGCCTCTTCCGCGCCGCGCTGTTCGCCGCGCCCTGGTGCGGCATCGCGCCGGGCAATCCGGACGGTGTCGCCCAGCCGCTGGCGCCGCTGCTGCGGGCCGCCATGGCGCAGGGCCGCGTCACCGCCGAACGCTACGACGGCCGCTGGGCCGACGTCGGCACGCCCGAACGGCTTCAACAACTGAACCAGACACCGGAAAACGCCCCATGACCGCATCGACTTTCGACTCCTCCGTCTACGCCGCCCGCCGCGCACGTCTGGCGGCCCAGCTGGGCGCCGACGGCATCGCCATCGTGCCGACCGCGCCCGAGCGTCCGCGCAACCGTGACAGCGACTTCCTGTTCCGCCACGACAGCTACTTCTACTACCTCACCGGCTTCACCGAACCCAACGCCTGGCTGGTGCTGGCCGGCGACGGCCGGGCCACCCTGTTCTGCCAGCCGAAGGACGTCGAACGCGAGATCTGGGACGGCCTGCGCCTGGGCCCCGAAGCCGCGCCCGGGCTGCTGGCGGTGGACGAGGCCGTGTCGGTCTCCGAACTCGACAACCGCCTGCCCCGCCTGCTGGAGAACCGCGGCACCGTCTGGTACCCCTTCGCCACCCACGCCGGACTGGAGACGCGGGTCGACGGCTGGCTGTCGAAAGTGCGCGCCCGGGTGCGCGCCGGCGCCATGGCGCCGGAACAACTGCGCGACCTGTGCGGGCCGCTCGACGAGATGCGGCTGTTCAAGGACGCCCACGAGATCGACGTGATGCGGCGTGCATCGCAGATCAGCGCCGAGGCCCATATCCGCGCCATGCGGGCCAGCGCCCGCCTGCTGCGCCAGGGTGTCGACCTGCGCGAATACCACCTGGATGCCGAGCTGCTGCACGCCTTTCGCATGGGCGGCTCGCAGTACCCGGCCTACAGCTCCATCGTGGCCGCCGGCGGCAACGCCTGCGTGCTGCACTACCGTGCCGACGCCGCACCGGTGCGCGACGGCGAACTGGTGCTGATCGACGCCGGCTGCGAACTCGACGGCTACGCCAGCGACATCACCCGCACCTTCCCGGCCAACGGGAAATTCACCGGGCCGCAGCGCGCGCTGTACGACCTGGTGCTGCAGAGCCAGTACGCGGCGGTGGACGCCACCCGGCCGGGTGCGCGGTTCAACGATCCCCACGAAGCCACGGTGAAAGTGCTGTCGCAGGGCCTGCTCGACCTGGGGCTGCTGGATGCGGACAAGGTCGGCGGCGTGCAGGACGTGATCGAAAAACGCGCCTACTTCCGCTACTACATGCATCGCACCGGCCACTGGCTCGGCATGGACGTGCACGACTGCGGCAGCTATGTCGAGCCGAGCGAGGCGCAGACGCTGATCGAGCGGCGCGATCCGCTGTCGGGCGAGATCACCCGGAGCCGGCCGAGCCGCATCCTGAGGCCCGGCATGGTGACCACCATCGAGCCGGGGCTGTACGTACGGCCCGGCGACGACGTGCCGGAGCCGTTCTGGAACATCGGCATCCGCATCGAGGACGATGCGGTATTGACCGAAGCCGGCTGCGAACTCATCACACGCGGCGTGCCGGTGGAAGGCGACGAGATCGAGGCACTGATGCGGGGCTGAAGACGACCGCCTTCAGGCCGCCGTCCGCAGGCCGATCACGGCCCGGTCGTCACTGCGGTGCGACCTTGGTGCTGTACTTGTCGGCCGGCAGCTTCACCAGGACCGGCAGGCCGGTGACGGAGTCCTTCGGCTGGCGGTCGATGTAGGCCTGGAACACGTCGGAGTCGAGGATGCCGATGTCTTCGCGGCGCGCGGCGGGAACGGCTGCCAGCGTGGTGTAGCCGTCGCCGCCGGTGGCGTTGAAGCTCAGCACCATCAGCCGGTAGGTCCGCGCCGGGTCGATGGCGCCCCAGGTGCGCGAGGCGGCGTCGAAGACCTCCAGGTTGCTGGCGCGCGAGCCCCTGGCCTGGGTACGGTCGACGTTGAACCGCAGCCCGCCGGTGTACGGGTACGGGCCGGTGGTGCCGCCGGCCTTGAAGGTCGCCTCCAGGCCGTCCTCGACCATGCCCCTGGCTTCCGCGCCGGTGATCTGCAGGCGGAAAAGCATGTTGCCGAAGGGCAGTACCTCGATCACCCGGGCCGCGGTGATGTTGCCGGCGTCCAGCGCCACCCGCACGCCACCCGCGCTTTGCAGGGTGATGTCGGCGCCGCCGTAGCTGGCGTTGGCCACGTCGAGGTAGGCCTGCGCGACCAGTTGCTGCATGTCGCCGCCCTGCGTGGTGCAGGCGCCGTTGCCGACGGTGGTCGGCACGCGCAGCGAGCAGATGCCGGCCGGCAGCGTGGCGACCTGGGTCGCGTTGAAGACGGCGATTTTGTCGGTGAACGGCTGCAGCACGGCGGAGGCCGCCGGGCTCGGCGCGGTCATGCGCAGGAAGCCGGCACGGCCCACGTCGGCCAGGATGGCGGCCTTCTGGGCGTCGGTGGCGTCGGCGCCGGTCGCGGAACCGAGCTTGAAGGCATCGCCGATCAGGACGTGCGGCGTGCCGGTGCAGGCGGTGACGTCGCCGGCAGCGTCGAAGGACACCTTCAGCTCGCCGACGATCTGGCTGTATTCCCAGGCGTGCACCAGGCAGACCTGTTTGCCGTCCTTGTTCTTCAGCACCGTGGGGTAGGCGCCGGCGGGCGTGCCCACGCCGTAGTTCCTGAGGGTGTCGGGGCCCAGCAGGGTGTGGGAGTCGCCGCCGACCACCACGTCGACACCGCTGAGCCTGGCGACGACGGTCTTGTCGTATTCGTAGCCGATATGGCTCATCACGACGATCTTGTTCACACCCCGGGCGCGCAGGGCGTCGATCTCGCGCTGTGCGGCGACGGTCTCGTCCTCGAAGACGGTGTCCGCGTCGGGGCTGGACGATGCCTTGGTCTTGCCGGCGATGGTCAGGCCGACCAGGCCGATGTTCTGTCCGCCGCGCTGCACGACGACGGACTTGTTGACGGTGCCGTCGGCCAGCGCGTCGGCCAGCGCGGAGGTCTTGGCGAAGGTGACGTTGGCGCTCAGCACCGGCGTCTTGCAGCGGCCCTGGTGCAGCAGGTCGATGAAACCCTTGAGGCCGCTGTCGCCCTTGTCGAATTCGTGGTTGCCGAGCGCGAAGGCGTCGAAGCAGACGGTGTTCATCAAGGCCGCATCGGCCTCGCCGGCGGCACCTGCCCGGTTGAAGTACAGCGTGCCGGTGAGGGCGTCTCCGGCGTGCAGCTTGAGCACGTTGGCGGACTGCGCGGTCAGGGTCTCCATGGCCGCCGTGATGCGCGGAAAACCGGCGGAATCGACCGACACCGCAGCCCGGGCTCCACCGATCACCGTTTCCAGCTGCAGCGTCTTGGCGCGGCTGGCGAGGTTGGAGTGGTGGTCATCGATGTGCAGGATGGTCAGTTCGAGCGGCTGCGGCGCCGGAACGGTGGGCGCCGGCGTGGGTGCAGGGGCGGGGGCAGGGGCCTGGCTGCCCGGACTGATCGGGTCGTTGCTGCCGCCGCAGGCCGCGAGGAGGGCGGCGGCGGAGAGCGCCAGAGCAAGGCTACGTAAAGACGATGTCACAGCAATTCCTATGGGGTAACCGGTCCGGAATGCTGGCGCGTTCCCGTGAAGCTGGAATGACAGGCGCGCTCCGCGTGCGGTGAGTGAGACTACGTAGGCGACCGACCTACAATCGTCTTCCACTCTCGTAAGCGGCACTCACGCCGCCGACTCGTTCAGGTGATTCGAGCCGCGCATCAGGAAAGACGGACCGCATGCCCACTACGCCCCCGACCAACATCGAAGAACGCCGCGCCGAACTGCGCCGCGCCGCACTCGACTACCACGAGTTCCCCAAGCCCGGAAAGATCGCCATCGCGGCGACCAAGCAACTGGTTAACCAGCGCGACCTGGCCTTGGCATATTCGCCTGGCGTAGCGGCACCTTGCGAAGAAATCGTCAAGGACCCGAACAACGCCTTCAAGTACACCGCGCGGGGCAATCTGGTCGCCGTCATCACCAACGGCACGGCCGTGCTGGGCCTGGGCGACATCGGCCCCCTGGCCTCCAAGCCGGTGATGGAAGGCAAGGGCGTGCTGTTCAAGAAGTTCGCCGGCGTCGACGTGTTCGACATCGAGATCGACCAGAAGGACCCGGTCAAGCTGGTCGAGGTGATCGCCGCGCTGGAGCCCACTTTCGGCGCCATCAACCTCGAGGACATCAAGGCCCCGGATTGCTTCTACGTGGAGCGCGAGCTGCGCAAGCGCATGAAGATCCCGGTCTTCCACGACGACCAGCACGGCACCGCCATCACGGTGGCGGCCGCCATGCTCAACGGCCTGAAAGTGGTGGGCAAGGACATCGGCGAGATCAAGCTGGTGACATCCGGCGCGGGCGCGGCGGCGCTGGCCTGCCTGAACCTGCTGCTGAAGGTCGGCCTGAAGCGCGAAAACGTGTTCGTCACCGACCTGGCAGGCGTGGTCTACGAAGGCCGCACCGAGTTGATGGACGAGGACAAGATCCAGTACTCGCAGAAGACCGATCTGCGCTCGCTCAGCGAGGTCATTGAGGGCGCGGACGTGTTCCTGGGCCTGTCGGCAGGCGGCGTGCTCAAGCCCGCGATGGTCGCCAAGATGGCCGCCAACCCGGTGATCTTCGCGCTGGCCAATCCCAACCCCGAGATTTCGCCCGACGAAGCCCATGCGGTTCGCGGCGACGTGGTGATGGCCACCGGCCGCAGCGACTACCCGAACCAGGTCAACAACGTCCTGTGCTTCCCCTACATCTTCCGCGGCGCGCTGGACGCCGGAGCAACCACCATCACGGACGAGATGGAGATCGCCGCGGTGCACGCCATCGCCGAGCTGGCGCAGGCCGAACAGAGCGAAGTGGTGGCCGCCGCCTATGTGGGCGAGCCGCTGGTCTTCGGCAAGGAATACCTCATTCCCAAGCCCTTCGACCCGCGCCTGATGATCAAGATCGCGCCGGCCGTGGCCCAGGCCGCCGCCGACAGCGGCGTGGCGCTGCGCCCCATCCAGGACATGGACGCCTACCGCGACACGCTGCAGAGCTTCGTCTATGCCTCGGGCACGACGATGAAGCCGATTTTCCAGGCGGCCAAGGCCGCCACCAGGAAGCGTGTGGCCTACGCCGAGGGCGAAGAGGAACGCATCCTGCGCGCCGCACAGATCGTGGTGGACGAGAACCTCGCACGGCCGACGCTGATCGGTCGCCCGGCCATCATCGCCCGCCGCATCGAGCAGTTCGGCCTGCGCCTGGTCGAGGGACGCGACTACGACGTGGTCAACGTCGAGCACGACGAGCGCTACCGTGACTTCTGGCAGACCTACCACCGCATGACCGAACGCAAGGGCGTCACGGTGCAGATCGCCAAGATCGAGATGCGCCGGCGCCTGTCGCTGATCGGTTCGATGCTGCTGCACAAGGGCATGGTCGACGGCATGATCTGCGGCACCTGGGGCGGCACGCACCTGCACTTGCAGTACATCGACCAGGTGATCGGCAAGCGAGCCGGCGCCAACGTGTACGCCTGCATGAACGGCCTGCTGCTGCCTGAACGCCAGGTGTTCCTGGTCGACACCCACGTCAACTACGACCCGACCGCCGAGCAACTGGCCGAGATCACCGTGATGGCCGCCGAGGAAATGCTGCGCTTCGGCTTCAAGCCCAAGGCCGCGCTGCTGTCGCACAGCAACTTCGGCAGCAGCAACGAACCCAGCGCCATCAAGATGCGCCGGACGCTCGACCTGCTGCGCATCACCGCGCCCTGGCTGGAGGTCGATGGCGAGATGCACGGCGACGTGGCACTGGACGGCGCACAGCGCATGCAGGTCATGCCGCACAGCGCGCTCACCGGCGACGCCAATCTGCTGGTGCTGCCCAATATCGACGCGGCCAACATCTCGTACAACCTGCTGAAGACGGCGGCTGGCGGCAACATCGCCATCGGCCCGGTGCTGCTGGGGGCGGCGCAGCCCTTGCATATCCTGACAGCCAGCGCGACCGTGCGCCGAATCGTCAACATGACCGCCCTGACGGTCGCCGACGCCAACGCTACCCGCTGAAGCCGGCCGGGCGGCATCGGCCCCATCCGATACCGCCCGCAAAAATGATAGCGGTTACTCACCGCGCCAAGGCCCACATTCGGCGCTTTCCGCACCGATGCCATGACGCGCCTCCCGCCCGAGGCTTGCGTGGAGAACCTCTTTCGGTCACACTAGCGGATTGAGATTTCGGGGGTTTACCCGGGTAACCGTTGGTTACACGCTACCGAAATTTCCGACTTGGTGATTTCCGAAAGGTGCTGTGCATGTTGCGAAGGTTGGCGCGGGGCGCGCTGGACCTGCGGATTAATTTCCGCAGCACGTTCCCCTCGACACCGATAGCCATGAACGCCAACAGCGCCACAAGCGCTGGACGCGGTCGACTCGGTGCGCTGATCCTTCTGACGGGCCTTGCCTTCACAGGCATGTTCACCGCGTCCCCGGCCCTTGCAAGGGCAAGCCGGGAGCCGGCACCGGCTGCTACTTCCGTAGCGGTCATCGGCGTTGCAGAACTTCCGCCCGAAGGGCGAAAAACGTATGGGTTGGTCCGCTCCGGCGGTCCTTTCCCTTTCGAGAAGGATGGCGTCGTCTTCGGCAATCGCGAAAAACTTCTGCCTCCGTTTCAACGCGGGTATTACCGCGAATACACGGTCGTGACGCCCAGGGCGCGTAACCGTGGCGCGCAACGCATTGTGTGTGGTGGCGCACCGCGAAATCCGGATCGCTGCTATTACACCGCAGACCATTACTCGAGCTTCCGGGAGATCGTCGAATGATTTACCTGTCGCATAACCCCACGGAAGTGGACGGAATTGCCTTGGCTTCCGCACCTCAGGATTCTGGCCCCTTGAAAAAAGAAAGAGCGACGGAGATGGACACGCCACTTCGTAAAGATAACGAGACGCCCCTTCGCGGCGTCCGCAGCAATATCGTGCAATCGATCCGCGCACATCGGGTGCCGGACCTGCAGGAAGCGGCCCAATCGATGGGTCAACATTTCCTGTACGCCAATCTGGCGGAAGCGCAGTCCAAGCAGGACGTGCTGGACATGATCGCGGCGCAGTTCACCTTTCCGTCCCATTTCGGAAAGAACTTCGACGCGCTGTACGACTGCATGACCGATCCACTGCATAAATCGGGCCCGCAGCCGGGCTTCATCGTGGTGCTCGAGCAGATTCCGGCGCACGCCAAGTTCGACAAGGAAGCCCGCGAGCAGCTGCTCGACATCTTCCGCGACGCCTCCGACTATTGGGGCGATCGCAAGGTGCCCTTCCGCTGCTTCTATTCTTTTCTGTAGCCCGTTCTGCATCCACCAGCCAAGCAGAACGGGCGAACGAGGCTCCGGCGGAAGACGCCGCTGCCGGCATCACGATCGATGCCGAACCCGGCGAGAAGATGCCGACCGACAAGCTCGTGGACGTCTCGCCCATGGCCTTGCGCATGAGCAGCCCGTTCAACTCGGGCTACTGGTTGACCGCTGCCTGAACGCGGCTGGCCGTACCGTCGGCCTCCCGATAAAAAAACCCGCCTAGGCGGGTTTTTTGTCGTTCGCAGTGGCCTGCGCCAGGGCGATGTACTCGTCGACCGGCACCTCTTCCGCACGGCGGGTGACGTTGAACTCGCCCTGAAAACCGCGCTCCTCCAGCCAGCGCCCCAAGGTGTGGCGCAGCAGCTTGCGCCGCTGGCTGAAGGCCACCTGCACCAGTTCTTCCAGCAGGCGCGGCTGCAAGACTGCCGGCTCTGCACGGGGCACCATGCGCACGACGGCGCTGTCCACACGCGGCGGCGGATCGAAACTCTCCGGCGGCACGAACAACACGTCCTGCATGGCATAACGCCACTGCAGCATCACCGACAAGCGCCCATAGGCCGCCGTCGAAGGCGAGGCCACCATGCGGTCGATGACTTCCTTCTGCAGCATGAAGTGCTGGTCTTCCACCACCCGCACGTGCTCCAGCAGGTGGAAGAGGATGGGCGTCGAAATGTTGTAGGGCAGGTTGCCCACCACTCGCAGCCGCGGCACTTCCATGCGCGCGGCCAGCGCGGTGAAGTCGACCTTCAGGACATCCGACTCGATGACGTCGAGCTGCCCGTGGGAGCGCAGGCGCGCCGCCAGGTCCCGGTCGAGTTCGATGACGGTCAGGCGGCCGACCCGCTCGACCAGCGGCTGTGTCAGCGCGGCCAGCCCGGGACCGATCTCGACGACCGGTTGGCCCGGCCGGGGATCGATGGCGTCGACGATGTCCTGGATGATTCCGCCGTCCGACAGAAAGTGCTGCCCGAAGCGCTTGCGCGCGATGTGTTTCATTGCGGAACTTCGCGCAACTCGACGTAGGCCCGGCCGCGAAGTTCCTGCGCCCAGGTGGTGTACGCCTCTTCCAGCTTTTTCTCCCGGGCGGCAGCGCGCACCATGTCGCGCTGCTCGCGCTGGTTGAGGGTGTGTTCACGCCGTTCCAGCAGCTGGATCAGGTGCACGCCGAAACGGCTGACGACGGGGTCGCTGACCTGGCCGGGCTTGAGCGCCTCGATGGCTTCCTCGAACTCGGGCACGAACTGGCCCGGGTTGGCCCAGCCCAGATCGCCGCCCTGCTTGGCGCTGCCGTCGACCGAGAACTCCTTGGCCAGTGCATCGAACTCGGCCTGGCCGGCGGCGACACGGCGCTTGAAGTCCGCCAGCCGGGCGATGGCCGCGGCCTCGCTCATTTGCGCGGTCGGCCGCAGCAGGATGTGGCGCGCGTGGTTCTGCGTGACCTGCGTCGGAATGCCGGAGCCGTTCTGGCGCTCGACGACCTTCAGGATGTGAAAGCCCGCGGGAGATCGCACCGGGCCGACGATGCCGCCGACCGGCAGGTTGTTTGTCGCCTCCAGGAACAGGCCGGGATAGCGGTCTGCCGGCCGCAGCCCCAGCAGGCCGCCGCTGCGGCCTTCCGGCGCGTCGGAGTTCTCGCGCGCAAGCACGGCGAAGTCGGCGCCGCCCTTGGCGCGGTCGGCGATGCCCTGCGCGCGCGCCTGCAAGGCTGCGATCTGCTGCGGATTGGCGCTCTCCGGCACCAGTACCAGCACGTGCTGAAGGTTGATCTGCGCGCCCTGCGCGTCGTCGCTGGTCTGCTGTTCGCGGATGAACTGGTCGATGTCCTGGTCGGTCACTCTCACACGCGATTCGACGTCCCGCTCGCGCAGGCGCAGCAGCATCAGCTGGTTGCGCAGATCGAACCGAAAACGCTCCAGCGACACGCCGTCCGCCTTCATGCGGCGGTGCAGGCCGGCCAGATCGGTGTTGTTCTGCCGGGCGACGTTTTCCTCGGCCTGGTCGATGGTGGCTTCATCGATCTTGATGCCCGCCTCGACGGCCTGCTGGAGCTGCGCCTTTTCATTGATCAGGCGCGACAGCACCTGGCGCAACAACAGGTCGCGCGGCGGCTGGGCAGCGCCCTGCTGGGCGATCTGCTGGGCTGCGCGGTCGGCACGCAGGTTCACCTCGCTGTTGGTGATGGGTTCCGAATTGACGATGGCGACGATGTAGTCGGCCTGCTGCGTCGACGCGGGTGCGATCGCTGCGGCGGCGGCGCCCGCGGCCGGCGCCGGCCCCAGGCTGTTGGACAGCCGCAGACCCTGCGCGGCAGCGCCGGAGCCCAGCAGCACGCACAACGCGCCGGCGGCCAGGGACGGAAAACGGACGGTGTGATTCTTCATGGTGATGGACATGCGTCCCGACGATGGTTTTAGATCTGGCCGCGCGGCGACGCGCAGTCCGGCGGCTAGTCGTAGTTGCTGAAGCGGCTGGGGGTCGTCACCTGTTCATTGAGGAACTGGTAGCGCGGAATGTTTCGCCGCAACACCTCCAGGGGACTGGATCCCACCCGCGAGAAGCCGAAGAATTCGACCTGGAAGAGGATGCGTTTGGTGGCGGTGGTCGTGCTGCTCTGCAGCCGCTCGAAGACCACCCGGCCCACCCAGCAATCGCCCTCGTACTCGACACCCACGATCGCATCCACGATCTTGCTGTCGAACATACTGTAATTGGCCCGGCCGACGCTATAGAAACGCCCCGGCCCCTGGCCTCGGCCCTTGCCGAGATCTTCGCCCTTGTCGCCCCACAGGTCGTTGATGGGCCACTGCCAGCCGATGTCGATCATCTCGCTGGTGCCGCGCTGCAGGCGGTAGGCGGCGCTGACCAGGCGGTAGTTGCCCGGGTTGTAGCGCCCGCCGACGCTCGAGCGGATCGAACGGTCGGTCTTGGGGTTGTACTGCACCGTGGAATCGAAGGCCCATTTCTCGGTCCAGTTGACCGAGCCGCCCACCAGGATGTCGCTCAGCCGGTCGGTGACGGTGGTTTCTCCGGGCAACACAACCTTCTGATCGGCGAACCGCAGGCGTTGCGCCACGCCGAAGCGGGCCGCTTCCGCACCGGTGGCGGAATCGATCAGGCGAGTGGTGGCGCCGAGCGTCAGCAGGTTGTTGTCGGAGATCCGGTCGTTGCCGACGAAGGCGTTCTCGTTGTAGATCGAGGCGAAGTTGAAGTCGCTACGCGCCGTGTCGTAGTTGGGCAGGTTGCTTTGGTCGCGGAAGGGCGTGCGCACATAGAAGGCACGCGGCTCCAGCGTCTGGATCAGGCTGCGGCCGAAAAAACTGGTGTTGCGCTCGTAGACCAGGCCGCCGTCCAGGCTGACGGTCGGCACCGTGACCTGCGCCTGCGTCTGATTGGTGGACGCCAGCGCGTAGTCGAATTCGTAGCGCCTGCTATGCAGCTGCAGCTTCGGCGTGATGAACCAGCCGGGCGCCAGCCAGGGGCGGCTGATCTGGCCCAGCACGAACTGGCGGCGGGCATTGGGCTGGTTGGTGAGCGCCGCATTCGACTCGAACTGCGTGTAGTCGCCTTCGACCGAATAGTCGAAGCCGTTGGAATCCAGCTTGCCGTAGCGCGCCACCACCTGGGGCAAGCGGTCGTAGGGCGGCACGATGGGCGCACTGACGTCCTGCAGCACCTGCCACTTGAGCGCCCGGGCGTTGACGAAGAAATCGCCCTTGCCCCAGCTGGCGTTGAGGTCGGTCGGCAGCAAACGCTGGGTGAGCGAAGGACTGGTGCGGGGGAAGTCGCGCCAATAGTTGTCGTCGCTTGCGCGGTTGACGTTGGCGCTGACGCCCAAGCCGCCGATCTGGGGAATGCCGGTATCGACGGAGCCCGTGTGCTGGGCCGAAATGCCCCAGCGATCATCACCGTCGCGCAGCTTGTCGTTGGGCATGTAGTTGCCGCGGACCTGGCCCCGGTAGCCCGGCTCCAGGTAGCGGAACTCGCCTGCGAGATCCAGCCCGCGTTTGGTCTGGAAGGTCGGGTACAGGGTGGCGTCGCGGTTGGGCGCGATGTCCCAGTAGTACGGCAGCATGGTCTCCACGCCGCTGCGGTTGTTGATGGCGATCAGCGGCGGCAGCAGGCCGGACTGGCGGGCATCCGTCAGCGGAAAACCCATCGCCGGAATGGCCGGCAGGGTCAGGCCCTTGAATCGCAGCACCGCATCGCGGGCCTCGCCCTGGCCGCTGCCCTGGTCGACGGCGATGGAACGCGCCGAGATGATCCAGTCCGGCATCCAGCTGGGGCCGGGCCGGCGCTGGCAGGTGGTGTAGGTGACATCGTGGATGACCATGTGCTGGTCGTCGATGAAGTCGATGCGGGAGGCGTCGCCGTAGGCGTTGTTGGCCAGGAAACGGTAGCTGGGCCGCTGGAAGAAGCCCTGCATGGCATCGACCTGCAGCTCGAGCTGCGGGCCGGTGAAGATATCGCCCGCCCGGTTGATGTACACGTTTCCCAGCGCCTTGGCCAGGTCGTCGGGCTGGGTGTAATCGAGCTTGTCGGCCCGGATCACCATGCCCTGGCGGCGAAGTTCGGCATTGCCTTCGACCGAAGTGCTGTAGTCGGTCTGGCCGACCGTGCGGTCGCCGGTGACGAAACTGGGCATGCCGGAGCGCTGCGGCCCCTGGGGCAGCTGCTCTATCAGCAGCGGGGAGCGGCGCAATTGCAGCGGCTCGTCGGCCCCGGCCGGCGTCTGCGCCCAGCCGGCCGTGCCCTGCAGCAGGTAGGCGGCGGCAAGCGCTCGGCTGGCCCATGCAGTCTTGCGCAAGGGCATCGAGCCACGTTCCGGGCGTGGCCGAGGCGACGGACGGTGGGGCAAGGCGGTTTTCGGTCGAGGCATCGGGCGGCGGGGCCGTGGCGTTCAGGGCGTAAGAAACAGGATCGAAAAAAGAAAGCAAAACAAGCGAAATACCACTGGAAATCGACCAGTAAAAACGCTTCTCGCACGACAAAACCGCCCGAACGGGGCGGCTTTGTAGAATCGATTATCCATGAGCCCCACCGAAACCCTGCCCGAGCCGACCAATACGATTGTCTGGGCCGATCCCGCACGTGCCGAGGCCTTCGGCCGCTGGCTCGCCGCCGTCGCCCCGGCCCACGGCCTGCTGCCCGACAGCCTCTCCCTCGCTTCCGCAGACGCGAGCTTTCGCCGCTACTTCCGCATCCTGAGCGCTACCGGCAGCGTCATCGTGATGGACGCCCCGCCCGACAAGGAGGACAGCCGTCCGTTCGTGCAGGTCGCCACGCTGATGGCGCAGGCCGGCGTGCACGCCCCGCGCGTGCTCGACTGGGACAGCGAGCACGGCTTCCTGCTGCTCGACGACCTGGGCCGTCGCACCCTGCTGGAAGTGCTCGACCCGGAAGACGCCGCCGCCGCCATGCCGCGCTACCGCCAGGCGATCGATGCGCTGGTGGCATGGCAACTGTCGTCGCGGCCCGGTGTGCTGCCGGTTTATGACGAGCCGCTGCTGCGGCGCGAACTGGCCTTGTTTCCCGACTGGTACCTGGGGCGCCACCGCGGCGTCACCCTCGAAGGCTCCGACGCCGCCACCCTGGCGTCGGCCTTCGACCAGATCGTCGTGCGCAACCTGGCTTCGCCCCAGGTTTTCGTGCACCGCGACTTCATGCCGCGCAACCTGATGGTCGACGACCGCGATCCCGGCGCTCCGCTGGGCGTCCTCGACTTCCAGGACGCGGTCTACGGGCCCATCACCTACGACATCGCCTGCCTGATGCGCGACGCCTTCATCAGCTGGGACGAAGCCATGATCCTGGACGTGACCGTTCGCTACTGGCAAACCGCCCGCAAGGCCGGCTTGCCCGTCGGCGACGATTTCGGCGCCTTCTACGCGGACGTGGAATGGATGGGCCTGCAGCGCCACCTCAAGGTCGCCGGCATCTTCGCGCGGCTCACCTTGCGCGACGGCAAGCCCAAATATCTGGCTGATACGCCGCGCTTCCTGGCCTATATCCGCAAGACCTGCGACCGCTACCGGGCGCTGGGCCCGATGCTCAAGGTGCTCGACCGCATCGAGGGCACCGAAGAGGCGACCAGCTACGCCTTCGGCCGCGTCTAGGCGCCGGCCCATTCCGTCATCCGCTATCCCGCTATCCCGCTATCCCGCTATCCGCGATGCCGCGTATCTACTGCCCCGAGCCGCTGTCCACCGGCGCGCCCCTGAGCCTGCCCGCCGGCGCCGCGCGCCACGTCCAGGTGCTGCGCCTGCAACCGGGCGACGCCATCACCCTGTTCGACGGACGCGGCGGCGAATACACCGCCGAGGTCACCCGCATGGGGCGCAGCGATGTCGACGTGCAGGTCGGCGCCTTCGACCCGGTCGAGCGCGAGGCACCGCGCCGGGTGCATCTCGCGCTGGGCATGCCGGCCAATGAGCGCATGGACTGGCTGGTCGAAAAAGCCGCCGAACTGGGTGCCGCCAGCATCCAGCCGCTGATGACCGCCCGCACGGTGTTGCGCCTGAGCGGCGAGCGTGCCGAAAAGAAGACCGCCCACTGGCAGGCGGTGGCGGTCGCCGCCTGCGAGCAGTGCGGCCGCAACCGCGTGCCGCTGGTGCGGCCGATGACCACGCTGGCCGACTGGCTGAAGCAGCAGACGCCGTCGGCGGATGTTCGCCGCTACCTGCTGTCGCTGGCCGACGGCGCCGGCCCGCTGCAGGCCGGGGACACGACCGAGGCGCTGTTCTTGTCCGGCCCGGAAGGCGGCCTGACCCGTCAGGAAGAGGAAGCCGCGCTTGCAGCCGGCTTCGGCGCGGTACGGCTGGGGCCGCAAATCCTGCGCGCCGAGACCGCGCCGCTGGCCGCGCTGATGCGTTTGCTGGGCTGACGCCGCCTTCGCCGTCGCAGCGCCCGGCCGCCACGGCCTAACATCCGGCCTGCCGTCCTGCACGCGGTAGGAAGGTTCCCACGGCGTCAGCGGTCCGGGACCGATAGGACCGGCACGGGCACGCACCGAAAGTGAGCAACCCGTCAGAGACAACGCGCCGCACAGGTGCACTCACACCGAAAGCCGCCCATGTCCGCACTGCCGCAACAAATTCTTCCGCCGCCCCTTTCCTGCCGTTCGCCCGCCAACGACGGCCTCGGCAGCCACCAGGCCATCTATCGACGCCTGCTCGACCAGGACATGGACGTCGCCGTCAACGCCGGCTCGCGCGAATGGCTGGACGCCCGGCTGGCCGAGGCTCGTCAGCTGCCGTGCTCCTTGCCGGAAAAGCCGGCTGAATTGTTGCAGTGGATGCTGCAGGGCTCCGCCGAAGCCAATGCGGCGTACCAGCAATATCTGTCGGACCGTAAATCGGGCGCGCCGCGGCGGTTTTTCCGCAATCGCAGCCACGCGCTCGCGTTCCTGCGCGGCGTCGCTCCCACCAAGCTGGTGGATGGCAGCTGGCTGCACGGCGTGCTGCGCCACTGGAGCAATCCGCGCTACGCCGACCTGGTGCGCACCTATGTCGAAGAACTGGGCGACGGCCGCGCCGACCGCAACCACGTGCTGCTGTACCGCAAGCTGCTGGCCAGCCACGGCATCGACAGCGCACCGTCCGACCTGCCGGACGACCGCTATACGCAGGGAGCCATCCAGCTGGCCCTTGCCCGCCATACCGACGACCTGTTGCCCGAAGTGATCGGCTTCAACCTCGGTTACGAACAACTGCCGCTGCATCTGCCGATCACGGCATACGAACTCAACGAACTGGGCCTGGACCCGTATTACTTCACCCTGCACGTCACGGTCGACAACGCCGACACCGGACACGCCCACCGCGCCGTTGCCGCCGTGGCGGACGCCATGCCGCGCTTCGGCGATGCAAGCGCGTTCTGGCGCCGTGTGCAGGACGGATTCCGTCTCAACGACCTGGGCGCCGGCACCAACGACGTCATCAACGAGTTCGACCAGCAGCAGGAAGTCGAGCGCATCTTCATCCGCAAGAGCGAAGCCGGCCGCAGTGCACATGCCGACTACTGCAAGGTCGCGGGCCGCAGCGTGAACGACTGGCTGGCCGAGCCGGCCCAAGTGCCGGGTTTCCTGCGCGCACTGGAAGACGCGGGCTGGATCGTGCGAAACGCCGCACCCGAACAGAGCCGTTTCTGGAAACTGCTGGAAGGCGACCATGCCGAGATGTTCGGCGTCTTCAGTCCCTACGAACTCCAGGTGATCCAGGACTGGCTGCGCGGCGACGCATCCCGGGACGGTGCGGCGGTGCCGGACGCCACGACCGGTGGCGGTCTGCAGCGTCCGCGCAGCTTCAGGGCGCAGCAGCGCCTGGCTGCGGCGCGCATGCCGGCTGCCGCGACCTCGTCGGTGGCCGAAGGCGCTCTCGACACCGATGTCGAAGCCCTGGAAGCCCAACTGGCGCAGGCCCCCAACATCGGGGCGCTCGGCGACCTGCTGGTGCATGCCATGGCGCCTTCGCGCCACTGGATGCCGGCCGGCCTGCTGGCGACCCGGCGCTTCGTCCAGCTGTCCCTGGGTTGAGCCAAACGCGTGCCCTCAGGGCATGCGTGCGATGACCTCCGCCACCGCCGCGGTCAGGCGCTTGGCGTAGGGCACATGCAGGAACTCGTTCGGGCCGTGTGCATTGCTGCGCGGTCCCAGTACGCCGCACACCATCATCTGTGCGGTGGGGAAGCCCTGGCTCAACAGGTTCATCAGAGGGATGGTTCCGCCTTGCCCGATATGTCCGCAGGGGGCACCGAAATGCGCCAGCGAGGCGGCGTCGAGAGCCTGGTCGAACCACGGCTCCGACGTCGGAGCATTCCAGCCGGTGGCGCCGCCGCCGTTGAATGTCACCCTGGCCTGGTAAGGCGCGTTGTCTTCCAGCAGGCGCTTGAGCTCTTGCACCGCCGTGCCGGCGTCGATCAGCGGCGGCAGGCGCAGGCTGAGCTTGAACGCGGTAAAGGGCCGCAACACGTTGCCGGCATCCTTCATTTCGGGAAAACCTTCCGCACCGGTGACGGACAAGGTGGGCCGCCAGGTACGGTTGAGCAGCGCTTCCACCGGGTCGCCGGTGGTCGGCAGCACCTGCAGCGTGGAGCCGCCGCAGTCGTAGTGCGCCCAGGGAAAGCGCTTGGTCACCTCGTCGCCCAGGATGGCGGCGGTGGCCCGGGTTTGCGCCATGCGGTCGGCTGGAATCTCGCAATGGAAGCTGGCGGGCAGCAGGCGGCCGGTGGCGCTGTCTTCCAGGCGATCCAGCAGGTGCCGCAGGATGCGGAAGGACGAAGGCACCAGGCCGGAGGCGTCGCCGGAGTGCACGCCCTCCGTCAGGACCTCCACGCGGAGCGTGCCGCCGGCCATGCCGCGCAGGCTGTTGGTGAGCCATAGCTGGTCGTAGTTGCCGGCGCCTGAATCCAGGCAGACCACCAGGCCGACATCGCCCAGGCGCGGGCGCAGCGCGTCGACGTACGGCAGCAGGTCGTAGGAGCCGGATTCCTCGCAGGTCTCGATCAGGCCGACGATGCGGGGATGCGATGCGCCCTGGCTCTTCAGCGCCTGGATGGCCGCGACGGAGGCGTAGACCGCATAACCGTCGTCCGCGCCGCCGCGGCCGTAGAGCTTGCCGTCCTCGTACTTGGGCGTCCAGGGGCCCAGGTCGCTTCGCCATCCGGTGAATTCGGGCTGCTTGTCGAGGTGGCCGTACATCAGCACCGTCTGTGCGCCGGTGCGCGGCGTCTCGCTCTTGCCGGTGGAGGCGGGCACCTCGAAAAACAGCACCGGCGTGCGGCCCGGCAGGCGGATCACCTCCAGCGTCAGGCCTTCCACTTTCTGCCGTTCGATCCACTCGGCCGCATTGCGCACCACCAGATCGATGTAGCCCAGTGCGGCCCAATCCTTTTCGAAACCCGGCGACTTGGCCGGCACCGCGATGTAGTCGGTGATCTGGCGCACGATGTCGCCGTCCCATTGCTGGTCGATCTCGGTGCGCAGGCGGGCGGCGTCGAGCAGGCCGGCGGGTATTTCACGGTGCAGCGGAGCATTCATGGGGCAGTCCTCTTTCAGGCGTCAATCACACGACTTTACGCCTGCACCGCTGTCGGTCGCCACAATGGGGTTACCCCTTTTCATCCCGGGAGACCGCATGGAACATCGCATTCGCACCGGCATCGGTGGCTGGACCTTCGAGCCCTGGCGCGGCGGCAGTTTCTATCCGGAAGACCTGCCGCACGCCCGGGAACTGCATTGGGCGAGCCGGCAGCTGCCGGCCATCGAAATCAACGGCACCTACTACCGCAACCAGAAACCGTCCACCTTCGCCAAGTGGCGTGACGACACTCCGGGCGGTTTCATGTTCTCGGTCAAGGCCCTGAAATACTGCACGCTCAAGAAGGTGCTGGGCGACGCCGGCGAACTGTTGCAAGGCTTCCTGAAAAGCGGCGTGACCGAACTCGCCGAAAAACTGGGGCCGATCGTCTGGGAGTTCGCGCCCGGGCGGGTTTTCGACCCGACCGATTTCGCCGCCTTCCTGGCGCTGCTGCCGGCGCGGCAAGACGGCGTGGCCTTGCGCCATGTGCTGGAAGTGAGGCACCCGTCGTTCCAGGATCCGGCCTTCGTCGCCCTGGCCCGCGACCATGGCTGCGCCATCGTGTTCACCGACTCGGACAAGTTTCCGAACATCGACGAGAACACCGCCGACTTCAATTACGCCCGCCTGTTGATGGCCTCGCCCGACCAGCCCCGCGGCTACAGCGATCCGGCGCTCGACGGCTGGGCCGAAAAGGCCAGGCAATGGGCCGACGGCAATCGCCGCGACGTCTTCGTGTTCTTCATCAACGGCGCCAAGGAACGGGCACCGGCGGCGGCCGGTGCGTTGCTGGGCCGACTCGGCCTCGCGCCGCTGGCCTGATGCCCGAAGCAGCCCGAAGCAGCCCGAGGCGGCTTCAGGCGGGCTCAGGCTGCGGCGACTGCACGCTCGATGCGTGCACTGCTGCCGGAAACGATCGCCGGCACGCTGGGAGCGGGGCCGAACTGCACCTCGCCGCCGAGCTGGCCGCCTTCCTCGATCACCACGCTGCCGTAGCGCACGTTGCCGGTGACCTTGCCGGTGGACCGGATCACCAGTCGGGTGCGGGCGTTGAGCGTGCCCTCGAAACGTCCGCGGATCTCGGCGAAATCGACCTGTGCCGAACCCTTGAAAGCGCCCTGTTCCTCGACCTGCATCACGCGCGAATCCATTGTCGCCTCGACCAGCCCTTCGACCACCAGCGTGTCGCAATCGGTGATCTCGACGCCTTTCAGCTTGATGTTGGGGCCGACGATCAGCTTGCTCGTGCTTTCCTGCTTCGCAACGGTGTCTTCGACGACCGGCGCAGCGGCCGTGTCGCGTGGAAAGACGCCTGTCGCGGCGGGAGAGTTGCCGGCCGCGGCCGACGCCGAAGGCATCGTGACCGAAGCGGCACCGACGGGGGTGACCGGGCGGGCCATCGGAGTGTCGGCGTCGCGTTTGCTGCCGAAGAAGTTGGATTGAAGCGCCATGGGTTCTCCGTAAAAAGGAGACCCGATGCTAGGGAGCGCTCACCGGCAAAGCTCCATGCTATTTCGCAAGATAAGTAACGTCATTTATCCGGCAAAGTGCTGCAAATCACGTAAAAATTGGCGTGTACGTTCAGCATCCAGAGGGTTTTGCTCCGGTCGCGCCGGAAGCATTCGTTTACCTGGTGGAATCTTCGAAGCGAAACACGGCGGTGCCGGCACGTGCGTTGGGCAACCAGCGAATCTCGCGGCCGTCCTGCAATCCGAAGGCGTCGAGTACGCGCAGGTGGTTGCGATGGGCCAGTGCCTCGAAGTCGTGGAACGTCCCGACCCGGATGTTCGGCGTGTCGTACCACTGGTAGGGCAGCCGCCGCGTGACCGGCATGCGGCCCCGGAGCACCGACAGCCGGTTGGGCCAGTGGGCGAAATTGGGAAACGCGACGATGCCGGTGCGCCCGACACGCGCGGTCTCGCGCAGCATGGTCTCGGCGTTGCGCAGGTGCTGCAGGGTGTCGAGTTGCAGCACCACGTCGAAGGCCTGGTCGTCGAACAGGTCGAGGCCGTCTTCGAGGTTGCGCTGGATGACGTTGACGCCGCGCCGCGCGCAGGCCAGCACGTTGGCGTCGTCGAGCTCGATGCCGTAGCCGCTACAGCCGCGTTCGCGGGCGAGCAGATCGAGCATGGTGCCGTCGCCGCAGCCCAGGTCGAGCACGCGGGCGCCGCGCGGCACCAGCTGCGACAGCAGGCGGTAGGTGGAAATGTCGGTCATGCGGCGCTCCCGGCCGCGCCGTGGTTCTCGGCGGCGATACGTTCGAAATACGCTCGTACCAGGTTGAGGTAGCGCGGGTCGTCGAGCAGGAAAGCGTCGTGGCCGTGCGGCGCGTCGATCTCGGCGTAGCTGACGTCCAGTCGGTTATCCAGCAAGGCACGCACGATTTCCCGGCTGCGCGCGGGAGCGAAGCGCCAGTCGGTGGTAAAGCTGGCGAGCAGGAACTTCGCCTTGCACACGGACAGCGCGTCGGATAGCTTTCCGCCGTGTTCCCGCGCCGGATCGAAGTAATCCAGTGCGCGGGTAATCAGCAGATAGGTATTGGCGTCGAAGTACTCGCTGAACTTGTCGCCCTGGTATCTCAGGTAGCTCTCGATCTGAAATTCGACATCCTGCGTGGTGTACCGGTAAGCAGCGGCGTCGCGAAGCTCGCGGCCGAAGCGTTCGTTCATCACGTCGTCGCTGAGATAGGTAATGTGGCCGATCATGCGGGCGATGCGCAGGCCGCGCTTGGGCACGATGCCGTGGTCGTAGAAGTGGCCGCCATGAAAATCCGGGTCGGTCACGATGGCGCGGCGCGCCACTTCGTTGAAGGCGATGTTCTCGGCATTGAGATTGGGCGCACTGGCGATTACCACCGCATGGCGCACGCGATCCGGGTATTGAATGGCCCATGACAAGGCCTGCATGCCGCCCAGGCTGCCACCCATGACGGCGGCCAGTTGAGTAATGCCCAGGCGGTCGAGCAACAGGGCCTGCGCATCGACCCAGTCTTCGACCGTCATGACCGGAAAATCGGAGCCTCGGGCACGCCCGGTGGCGGGGTCGATATCGGCCGGGCCGGTCGAGCCGAAGCACGAGCCGAGGTTGTTGATGCCGATGACATGGAAAAGGTCGGTATCGACCGGCTTGCCGGGACCGACCATGTTGTCCCACCAGCCCTCGGAGCCGGCCTGACCCTCGTAGACGCCGGCGACGTGGTGCGAGGCATTGAGCGCGTGGCACACCAGCACCGCGTTCGAGCGAGCGGCGTTCAGTGAGCCGTAGGTCTCGTAGGCCAGCGTGTAGCCGGAAATGCCGGCGCCGCTGCGCAAGCGCAAGGGCGCGTCGAAACGCATGGCCTGGGACTGGACGACGAGAGTCATGGAGAGGATCGGATCGGCGACGATGGGCAACAAAAAACCCGGCTTCGCTGCAAACGAGGCCGGGTCCGAGGGCGGTCTTGCCGGTCCGTCTTTAGCAGTATTTGTAGAGCGCCCGCAAGCTGGAGCAAATCGGCGCTTGGCGGCGAGTATAGCGGCGGGGCGCGGCGGCAGGCCTCGCCGGATCGCGGCGCGGCGCCCCCTGCGACGTCGCAGGAAGCACCGTTCATGGTGATGTGGGTGCTCGCAAGGTAATCGAGATAACACCGCCGCACGAGTACCGCCTTAGTGCTTTCTGCATATATATTCATGCAAGGAAATCGATTAGGTACTTGCGCGTGTTGAACGCGCACCGTGCACCATCTCTGTCTGGCAGTATCTCTCCACGCACCACGATTGCCTGGTTTACGCCATATCGGTGCATGACGGCGGTATTCCGATAAGCCCCCGGCGCCCGGTAACCCGGGTAATCCCTGAACGACTACTCCGGGGAGGTAACCAGGTAATAACTACTTGCGTTTTCAGGGAACCTATGGACCATAATGTGATCGCGGGCGATTAACGTCCGTTTCGCGGTGTTCCGTCGGGTTTGCGTAGTCGGTTGCTGATTGCGTTGCAGACTCATCGCTTTTTTATCTCATGTGTTTTTAGGAGTCCCTTCAATGGGCAACAAACTCTACGTCGGCAACCTGCCGTACTCGGTTCGCGATGAAGACCTGCAGCAGGCTTTCAGCGAGTTCGGTTCCGTGACCAGTGCAAAAGTGATGATGGAACGCGATACCGGTCGCTCCAAAGGCTTCGGTTTCGTGGAAATGGGTAGCGACGAAGAAGCGCAGTCGGCCATCGGTGGCATGAACGGCCAGCCGCTGGGCGGCCGCAGCGTCGTGGTGAACGAAGCACGTCCCATGGAAGCACGCCCGCCCCGTAGCGGTGGTGGCGGCTACGGTGGTGGTGGCGGTTACGGCGGCGGCGGGGGCAACGGCGGTGGCGGTGGATACGGCGGTGGTGGCGGTGGCGGCTATGGCGGCGGCGGTGGCGGCTATGGCGGCGGCGGTGGTGGCCGCAGCGGTGGTGGCGGCGGCGGCTACGGTGGCGGCGGCGGTAGCCGCAGCGGTGGCGGTGGTGGCGATGGCGGTTTCCGCAGCCCCTACGGCTCCGGTCCGCGCGGCGGCGGCGGCGGTGGTCGCAGCGGCGGTGGTGGTGGTGGCTACGGCGGCGGTGGCGGCGGTTACGGCGGCGGCGGCTACTGATCGCCTCGCGGCTTTCGCAGCCGCGAAGCACCCCAAAGACAAAAGGCCCCGCGGGGCCTTTTTTTAATGCCCGACCGGCGCCGTGATGCCGCCGATCAGGATTCGCCGCGTCGATGCTTGCGCGGCCGGCCCGCCAGGAGCCGGTCGAAGAGCGCCGTCGGCAGCAAACGCATGACACGCGCCACGACGGCCATCTGCCAGGGAATGACCCGCAGTGCGACGCCCGCGTCGATCGCCGCGACGGCCTTGCCGGCGAACGCGTCCGGGGTCATCAGGAAGGGCATGCCGTAGCGGTTGCGCTGGGTGAGGGGCGTGTCCACGTAACCCGGGCACAGGGTGACGACTTTCACGCCGCTGCCCCGCATCTCGCCGCGCAGGCTCTCGCAATAGGCGATGGCTCCGGCCTTGCTGCCGCAATACGCCCCGTGGCCCGGCAGGCCGCGGATGCCGGCCACGCTGGCGATGCCCACCAGCCGCCCGCTGCCGCGCTGCCGCATCGGTTCCACGAAGGCATGGAAGGTCGCCGCCATGCCGACGGTGTTGACCGCAAAACTTTCGGCGAGCACGTCGATGTCCCGGCGGTCGGCGGTGTCGATGCCCACGCTGATGCCCGCGCAGGCGATCACCACCTCCGGCACGCCCTGCGCCGCGAGGCATTCGCCGGCGACGCCGACGATGCTGTCGGTGACCGCGACGTCCGCCCGATAGCTGGCCCAGCGGCCGGCCTCCAGGCCTTGTCCGGCGGCCCAGGCGTCGATGGCCTCGCGGCGCCGGGCCACCAGCGCCAGCCGCCAGCCGCGACGGTAATACCGCAGCGCCAGGGCCTGGCCGATGCCGCTGGAAGCACCGGTGATGAAGACGAGCGGCCCCGTGGCGGAGGTCATCGCGATGGTCATCGTGCCGGCGCGGCCTGTTGGCGCGGTTGCAGCGTGCCGTGCACGCGGCCGCGCAGTTGCATCACCTGCTCGATGTTGTCGTAGTCCATCGCGTCGCCGGTGAAGGTGTCGTTGCCGCGGGTGAGGATGACGGGCTTGTCGGAGCGCACCCGTTCGGTGTTGGTGTACGCATGAAGGAACTCGCCCCGGAACTGCATGCGCGGTACCTGCTGGCCGGAGCGTCCGAGCATGGCTTCGCGGGTGACGACGGCATTGCCGATCAGCTGCACCTCGGAGCCGTCGCCGTTGGAAAGCCCCCGGTCGGCGGTCGACACGGTAATGGCTCCGGTCTCGGCGATGGCTCGGATGCGCGGCTTGTCGATCTCCAGCGTGTCGGTGTCCGGATAGTGCCGGCCCTCGACGCCGAAGATCTCGCGCTGCAGACGGCCGCTATCGTCGAAGCTGCGCAGCGCGAAATCGCGCATGAAGTAATCCGGCTCGTGGCGCACCTCGGGTACCGCCACCGGCTCCTCCACGCTGGGCGCGTTGCGAACCAGCCAGTAGCTGCCGAGCGCCAGCAGGCCCATGAGGGCCACCGGCAGATAGATGGACAGCTTGTCCAGGGCGGCCCGCAGCATGGCGACCGGGCCCGGCCGCGGGGCGCGGGGCCGGCCCGGGACGACGGCGGCGCCGCCGGTCGGCTTCATCCTGCGAACCTCTGCAGCAGCGTGTCGTAGCGGCCGCTGGCGGCCAGCAGCAGGTCGCAGCACTCGCGCACCGCGCCGTGGCCGGCGGCGGCGGCGGTCACGTGGTGCGCCACGGCCAGCACTTCGGCATGGGCGGTGGCCGGCGCGCAGGCGAACGCGGCGCGGCGCAGCACGGGCAGGTCGGGCCAGTCGTCGCCCATGGCGGCGACCTGGTGCCAGCCCAGCCCCAGCGCCGCCAGCGTGCCCTCGGCGGCGGGGCGCTTGTCCTCGGTGCCGAAATGCACGTGTTCGATGCCCAGGGCGGTCAGGCGGGCACGCAGCGGGCGCGAGTCGCGGCCGGTGATGACCGCCGGCACGATGCCGGCGTGCTGCAGCAGCTTCAGGCCGTGGCCGTCGAGCGTGTTGAAGCGCTTGATCTGCTCGCCGCCGATGCGCGGGTCGTCTTCCGGGTACTCGGCGAAGTACAGGCCGCCATCGGTCAGTACGCCGTCGACGTCGAAGAACGCGATCTTCACGTCCTGGGCGCGCAGCAGCAGTTCGGGCGACCAGCGCTGCACGGGGGTGAGGGGTCCGGGGTTCGTGTCCATGCTCACACCACCTTCGCGCGCATCAGTTCGCCGATGTGCACCATGCCTTGCAGCCGGCCGTCCGCATCGGCCACCAGCAGCGCGGTGATGCGATGCTGCTCCATGCGTTCGGCCGCGTCGGCCGCCAGGGCGCCGGGCGCGATGGTGCGCGGGTTGCCCTTCATGACGTCCGATGCGCGCAGGGCCCGCAGGTCGGCGCCGGTCTCGACGAGGCGGCGCAGGTCGCCGTCGGTGAACACGCCCAGCAGGCGCCGGTCGGCATCGACGACGGCGGCGGCGCCGAGGCCCTTGGCGCTCATCTCGTGCATCAGGTCGGCAAAGCTGGCGTCGGGCGCCACGGCTGGCACGGCATCGCCGGTGGCCATCACGTCCGAGACATGGGTGAGCAGCCGGCGGCCCAGCGAACCGCCGGGGTGCGACCGGGCGAAGTCCTCGGCGCGGAAGCCCCGCACGTCGAGCAGCGCCACGGCGAGCGCGTCGCCCAGCGCCATCTGCGCGGTGGTGCTGGCGGTGGGCGCCAGCTGCAGGGGGCAGGCTTCCTGCTCGACGCCGCTGTCAAGCAGGATGTCGGCATGGCGCGCGAGCGAGGATTTCGGGTTGCCGGTCATGGCGATCAGCGGCGCGCCGATGCGCTTGACCAGCGGCAGCAGCACGGTGAGCTCGGCCACTTCGCCGCTGTTGGACAGCGCCAGCACCACGTCCTGCGCGGTGATCATGCCCAGGTCGCCGTGGCTGGCCTCGGCCGGGTGCACGAACATCGCCGGCGTGCCGGTGGAGGCCAGCGTGGCGGCGATCTTGCGGGCCACGTGGCCGCTCTTGCCCATGCCCATCACCACGGTGCGGCCGCGACAGTCGAGGATGGCGCTCAGGGCCTGGACGAAACGGTCGTCGAGCCGGCTCTTGAGGCCCAGCACCCCGGCGGCCTCGATGTCGAGGGTGCGGTGCGCCAGGCGCAAGGCCTCGGCGGGGTCGAAGCGGGTGGAAGAGGCGGGCGGGGGCGCTGTCATCCGGCTGATTTTATCGGCACGCTTCGCCTGCATCGCTCAACAGGCGGCTTGGCGCTTGCTAGCATGCCGAGATGTCCTCTCTCGCCCTGACGCTGCTTTTCCTGCTGGCCGCAGTCGTCGGGGTCGTCGCCTGCCGCAGCCTGCGCCTGCCGCCGATGCTGGGCTACCTGGGCGCCGGGGTGCTGATCGGGCCGCATGCGCTGGCGCTGGCCCAGGATTCCGAAGGCCTGCGCCACCTGGGCGAGTTCGGCGTGGTGTTCCTGATGTTCGTCATCGGCCTCGAATTCAGCCTGCCCAAGCTGCGCGCCATGCGCAAGCACGTGTTCGGCCTGGGGCTGGCGCAGGTGGCGCTGACCATGGCCCTGGCCACCGGCGGCGCCTTGCTGGCCAGCTACTTCCTGGCCGCCTTCGCCGCCATCGACTGGCGTGCCGCCCTGGCCCTGTCCGGGGCGCTGGCGATGAGCAGCACCGCCATCGTCGTCAAGCTGATGGCCGAGCGCATCGAGCTGGAGAGCGAGCACGGCAAGCGGGTGATGGGCGTGCTGCTGTTCCAGGATCTGGCCGTGGTGCCGCTGCTGGTGCTGGTGCCCGCGCTGGCCGCCGAACCCGAGCGGCTGTTGCCGGCCCTGGGCTGGGCCATGCTGAAGGCGACGGTGCTGGTCGGCATCCTGCTGGCGGGCGGCCAGCGGGTGATGCGCTGGTGGCTCACCCTGGTGACGCGGCTGCGCAGCGAAGAGCTGTTCATGCTCAACCTGCTGCTCATCGCGCTGGGGCTGGCGTGGCTGACCGAGCTGGCCGGGCTCAGCCTGGCGCTCGGCGCCTTCATCGCCGGCATGCTGGTGTCCGAGACCGAATTCAAGCACCAGGTCGAGACCGACATCCGCCCCTTCCACGACGTGCTGCTGGGCCTGTTCTTCATCTCGGTCGGCATGATGCTCGACTGGCACATCCTGCTCGACCAATGGGCGCTGGTGCTGCTGTTGCTGGCCCTGCCGCTGGCGTTGAAACTGGTGCTCGTGATGGGCCTGGCGCGGCTTTTCGGCGGCACCACGGGGGTGTCGCTGCGCACCGCGCTGTACCTGGCACAGGCCGGCGAATTCGGCTTCGTGCTGCTGCAGCTCACGCAGGAACACAAGCTGATGCCGCCCGAGCTGCTCAACCCGGTGCTGGCCGCCATGGTGCTGTCGATGCTGGCGGCGCCCTTCATCATCCTGTCGTCCAACCGCATCGTGATGAAGCTGGTGGCCAGCGACTGGCTGCAGCAATCGCTGCAGATGACCAGCATCGCGCGCAAGTCGATCAACGCCAACCAGCACGTGATCATCTGCGGCTACGGCCGCTGCGGCCAGAACCTGGCGCGCATGCTCGAGCGCGAGGGCATCGCCTACATCGCCCTCGACCTCGACCCAGACCGGGTGCGCCAGGCCGCCGCTGCCGGCGACTCGGTGGTGTTCGGCGATGCGGCGCGCCTGCAGGCCCTGATGGCCGCCGGCCTGGCGCGCGCCAGCGCCATGGTCATCACCTACCTCGACGTGCCCTCCGCGCTGAAGGTGCTCGGCCACTCGCGCTCGCATGCGCCGCAGGTGCCGGTGATCGTCCGCACCCAGGACGATCGCGACCTGGAAAAGCTCCAGCAGGCCGGCGCCACCGAAGTGGTGCCCGAAGCCATCGAGGGCTCGCTGATGCTGGCCAGCCATGCGCTGGCGCTGGTCGGCGTGCCGATGCGCCGGGTGATCCGCGTGGTGCAGGACCAGCGCGACGCCCGCTACGACCTGCTGCGCGGCTACTTCCACGGCGCCGACGACGACGCGCCGCAGGACGGCGACACCGAGCGCCTCGCACCGTTCACCCTGCCATGGACGGCCCTGGCCTCCGGTCGCACCCTCGAAGCCCTGGCGCTGCACACGGTGGGAGTCCGGGTCGTCAGCCTGCGCCGCCTCGACGGCCACCAGACCGAGCACACGCCGCAGACGGTGGTGCGGGAGGGCGACACGCTGGTGCTGTCGGGCCGCGCCTCGGCGCTGGCGCTCGCCGAGGAACTACTGTCCCGCCGCGCCCGCCCGGGGGCTCATTCGGCCGGTCACTCGGGAAGCTGATCGACCGGCACCGGGCGGCCGAACAGGTAGCCCTGGAACAGTTCGCAGCCGTTGGCCATCAGGTATTCGCGCTGGCCCTCGGTCTCGACGCCCTCGGCCACCACCGTCAGGCCGAAGCTGCGCGCCAGCTGGATGATGGTGCAGGCCACCGCCGCGTCGTGCGGGTCGAGCAGCACGCCGCGCACGAAGGACTGGTCGATCTTCAACTGGTCGAAAGGCAGCTTCTTGAGGTAGCTCAGCGACGAATACCCGGTGCCGAAATCATCCAGCGACAACGACAGCCCGTGGTTGCGCAGCGCGACCATCTTGGCGATGGTGTCCTGCACGTCGTGCAGCAGCAGGCTTTCGGTGATTTCCAGCTTCAGCAGCCGTGGGTCGGCGGCTTCCTGTTCCACCACCGACAGCACCTGGCTGACGAATTGCGGGTGGCGGAATTCGCGGGCGCTGACGTTGATCGAAATGGTCAGGTGGGCCCGTCGGCTATCGCCCGCCCATGCGCGCAGCTGGCGGCACGCCAGGCACAGCACCTGCCGCCCCAGCGTGACGATCAGTCCGGTGCGTTCGGCCAGCGGAATGAACTCGACCGGCGACACCATGCCGCGCTGGGGATGCGGCCAGCGCACCAGCGCTTCCACGCCCGACATGCGGCCCTGCCGGTCGACCAGCGGCTGGTAATAAACCACCAGCTGGTGGCGCGCCAGCGCCTGACGCAAATCGCTCTCCAGCCGGGTCCGGGCCAGCGCCGTCTCCTGCATGGCCGGGTCGAAGAAGCAGAAAGTATTGCGGCCCGCCTCCTTGGCCTCGTACATCGCCAGGTCGGCCCGCTTGACCAGTTCGTGCGCCGGCAGCTGATGGTCCGAGAACAGCACGATGCCGATGCTGGGCGTGCTGACCACGTCGCCGTCGTCGATCGAATAGGCCTGGCCCAGGGTGGCCAGCACCGCGTTGGCCAGCGCCTCGGCCTGCACCGCCGCATCCACGCGGTCGGCGGGCAGGCCCTGCAGCAGCACCATGAACTCGTCGCCGCCGAATCGCGCCACCGTGTCGTGCGGCCTGACGCAGCCGCGCAGGCGGCTGGCCACCTGGGTCAGCAGGCGGTCGCCGCCGGCCGGGCCCAGGGTGTCGTTGGCGTCCTTGAAGTTGTCCAGGTCGAGCAGCAGGAGCGCGCCGCACCGCCCGAGCCGGGTGCTGTCGCCCAGCGCCTGTTCCAGGCGGTCGAGCAGCAGGCGCCGGTTGGGCAGGCCGGTGAGGTCGTCGACGAAAGCCAGCCATTCCACTCGCGCCTCGGCATGCTTGCGGGCGCTGATGTCGCGGCCCACGCCCCGGTAGCCGAGAAAGGTCCCGCCTTCGAAGACCGGACGGCCGCTGATGCTCATCCACTGGCTGTCGCCGCCTTCGCCGCGCAGTTCCAGTTCGAGGTCGTGGAACTGCTGGTGCGATTCGAGCAACTTGCGGTGTGCGCGCCACTGGTTCTCGTTGAGGTTCAGCGTGTCCATTTCCCATGGATGCATGCCGAGCGCCAGCTGATTATCGAAATTCGCCTCGTTGTCCCGCGCGGTGCCCTCGAGACGGACCATGCGCAGATCGCGGTCGGTCTCCCAGTACCAGCCGGCCGACAGCAGGGTCAGATCGCGCCAGCGGGCCTCGCTGTCGCGCAGCCGCTGTTCGGCGCCCATGCGGTCGGCCACGGTCCGGCTCACCATGACCAGCTGCGCCACCGTGCTGACCAGCGGCTCCAGCAACTCGATCAGGGGCTGGCCGTAGCCGCCCGGCCGGTTGGCGAGGCCCACGTAGGCGACGACTTTTCCCGCCGCCCGCACCGGCAGTCCCAGAAAGGCATCCAGCGGCGGATGGTCGGCCGGCAGCCCCGACAGGCCGGCGCATTCGGCCGGGAGGTTGCAGACCAGCGGCCGGCCGGGCTGCGCTCTGTCGGCGCGCAGGCGGTCGAGGTCGGCCAGCACCTCGCCGCGCTCGATGCTTGCCGCCTGCAGGGAGCGCGCCTCGTTGTCCCAGCGGGTGTCGGCCATGGCCTGGCAGCGCAGGGTCTCCAGGCCGTCGCGATCGGTCTGCACTTCGGCCAGGAAGCCGTAGGCGCTGTGGCTGAGCGACATGAAATTACTCAGCAGGCGGTCGAACGCCAGCGGCTGGGTGGGCGCCGACATGAAAGCCGCCTGCGCCTGGGAAATCGACTGCAGCAAGCGGTTCTGCGAGGCCAGCCGCGCGTTCGCGGCCTTGCCCTGCGAATCCTGGCGGCTGCGCTGCGCCGTCTGTGCGATGCGGGCGGGCAATGTCAGGGCGAACCGTTGTCCGGCGTCATAGACCCAGTAGTCGGTGAATCCCTGGCGCAAGGCCCGCAACGCCACCACTTCGTGACCCGGCTCCACGCCGATCAGCAATGCGGCCTGGGCGGCCTCACGGCGCAGGTCGAAGGCGGTGCCGTCGGGCAGGCGGTGGCGCAACGCGATGACGTCGTAGGCCTGCCGCTGCAGCAACGCGCGGGCCTGCGCGATGGAATCGGCGATCTGGACATGCCACTGCTGGCGCTGGCGGGCGGCGACATCCAGGACGCGCTGGACTTGCGCTGCTTCGTGGTCGACCAGGAGAACGGAGTAGTGCATGGCTGGGCTGTGCGCGCCGGCGGTCGAGCCAAAGAGAGGCAAAAAAGTGCGCTCTTGTGTACAAATATTCGTACTGAACTATCGCCGGGCGAGCCATTATGCTTGTCGATGGGCGCGCGACCACGTCGTGTGGGGCCTGCGCGCACGTAGGCAGTGGACCCGCCGTTTTTCTACTTGCCGATGCAGAAGCGGGAAAAGATCACGCCCAGCAGGTCGTCCGCGCCGAACTCGCCGGTGATCGCGTTGAGTGCGTTTTGCGCCAGCCGCAACTCCTCGGCGAGCAGGTCCAGTGCGCCGTTGCCCAAGGCCAGCCGCCGATGGGCGTCTTCCAGGCAGGCGTCGACCTGGCGCAGCGCCTGCAGGTGGCGTTCGCGCGCGAGGTACAGGCCCTCCGGTGCCGATTGCCAGCCGGCGATCTCCAGCAGCTTGCAGCGCAGGGCGTCCAGGCCTTCGCCGGTCTTCGCGGACAAGGCGATGGCGCCGCCGGGCGCTGCGCCGTCGGCCGGGACCGCGCCGGTCGCGGCATCCTGCTTGTTCATGACATGCAGCACCGGCAGCCCACCTTCGCCGAGGCGCTCCGCCATGGTGTCCGCGATGGCCCGGTCGCCGGCGTCGTAGTCGGGCTGGCCGATGCGGGTCAGGTCGTGCAGGAACAGCACCGCGTCGGCCCCGGCGATCTCGTCCCAGGCCCGCGCGATGCCGATGCTCTCCACTGCGTCGTCGCTGTCGCGCAGCCCGGCGGTGTCGACCACGTGCAAGGGCACGCCTTCGATCTGGATGGTCTGGGTGACCTTGTCCCGGGTGGTGCCGGCGATGGGCGTGACGATGGCCAGCTCGGCCCCCGCCAGCGCATTCAGCAACGACGACTTGCCCGCATTGGGCTGGCCGGCGATGACCACGGTGATGCCCTCCCGCAGCAAGGCGCCTTGTCCGGCGCGCTGGCGCACCGTGTCCAGCCGGGCGCGCAGGCGGTCGAGCTGGCCCTGGGCGTCGGCTTGCTGGAGGAAGTCGATTTCCTCCTCGGGAAAATCGAGCGTGGCCTCGACCAGCATGCGCAGTTGCACCAGTGCATCGAGCAGGCCGGCGATCTCTTTGGAAAAAGCGCCCGACAGCGAGCGCCCGGCGCTGCGTGCCGCGGCTTCGGTGCTGGCGTCGATCAGGTCGGCGACCGCCTCGGCCTGGGCCAGGTCGAGCTTGTCGTTGAGAAAGGCGCGCTCGGTGAACTCGCCGGGCCGCGCCAGGCGCAGCCGTGGCAGTACGCCGCCAGCGGCCGCAGCCTCCAGGCAGCGCGCCAGCAGCAACTGCAGCACCACCGGACCGCCGTGGCCCTGCAGTTCCAGCACGTGTTCGCCGGTATAGGAATGCGGCGCGGGGAAACGCAGGGCCAGGCCGTGGTCGATCGGCTGGCCCTCCACGTCCCGAAAAGGCACATAGCAGGCCTCACGCGCCGGCAAGGCCCGTCCGCACATCGCCAGCGCAAGCGCTGCGAGGTCGGTCGGACTGCTGATGCGCACGATGCCCACGCCGCCCCGTCCGGGAGCGGTGGCGATGGCGGCGATGGGGTCGTTTCGGTCTGCGGACATGCGGCGATTGTGGCTTTACGGCATCTGAAAATAAAAAAGCCGCCGGGGTTTCCGGCGGCTTTTCGGGAAGCGGGCTGGCCGGGTCAGGCCACGCCGAGTCGCTTGTTGATCACGTATTGCTGCGCGATCGACAGGATGTTGTTGGTCAGCCAGTACAGCACCAGGCCGGCCGGGAAGAAGAAGAACATCACGCTGAAGGCCAGCGGCATGATCCACATCAGCTTGGCCTGGAGCGGATCCGGCGGCGTCGGGTTGAGCATGGTCTGCAGCAGCGAGCTGGCGGTCATGAGCAGCGGCAGGATGAAATACGGATCGGGCGAGGACAGGTCGGTGATCCAGAGAATCCACGGCGCACCGCGCATTTCGACGCTGGACAACAGCACCCAGTACAGCGAGATGAACACCGGGATCTGGATCATGATGGGGAAGCAGCCGCCCATCGGGTTGACCTTTTCCTCGCGGTAGATCCGCATCATTTCCTTCTGCATTTCCTGCGGCTTGTCTTTCAGCCGCTCGCGCATCGCCTGGATCTTGGGGTTCAGGGCCTTCATCTTGGCCATGCTCGAATAGGCCTTGGCATTCAGCCAGTAGAAGGCCGCCTTCAGCAGCAGCACCAGGGCCACGATGGACCAGCCCCAGTTACCCAGCAGGCCGTGCAGCTTGTCGAGCAGCCAGTACAGCGGCTTGGCCAGGATGGTCAGCCAGCCGTAGTCCTTGACGAGTTCCAGGCCGGGGGTCAGGGCTTCGAGCTTCTTTTCTTCCTGCGGGCCGGCGAACAGCTTGGCGTCGACCGTCTTGGAGGCACCCGGCGCCAGTTCACCCAGCGGCGTGATCATGCCGACGGCGTACAGGTTGTTGTCGACCTTGCGCATGAACAGGTCGCGCTCGATGCCGTCGCCCAGCAGCCAGGCGGTGGCGAAGTAGTGCTGCACCATGGCCACGTAGCCGGTCGAGGAATGTTTCTCGATGTCGACCTTGTTCTCTTCGATCTTCTTGAACTCGACCTTCTGGTACTTTTTCTCGGCGGTATAGATGGCCGGGCCGGTGAAGGTCGAATAGAACGAGGGCATGTGGTCCATGCCGAAGAACTTCAATGCCTTGGGCGCCGGGATGCGTTCGCCGTCGGTGTTGCCGTCGCGCACCAGTTGCAGGTACAGCTGCGGCGACACCGGCACGGTGCCGACGTTGACGACCTCGTTCTTCACGTCGACGGCGTAGCTGCCGCGCGTCAGCGTGTAGGTCTTGACGAGCTTCACGCCGCCCACGTCCGCACTTTCGAAGCGCACCTGCAGGCTGTCCTGGCCATCGGCCAGGGCGCGCGCGCCGGGCACCGCCTTCATCACGGTCTTGTGGGTGGGGAAGGCGCCGCCGATCAGGCCCGTCTGCGCGACGTAGACACGCGTGGCGTTGTCCTCGAGCAGCTGGAACTTGGCCTGGCGGTCCTGCATGTCACCGTGTTCGAGCAACTCGCCGCGCACCAGGGTGCCGCCGGCCGAATCGAAGGTGAGGCGGTAGACGTCGGTGGTGACCTCGAAGCGCTCCGAAGGCACCGTCGTGGCCGCCGGAGGCAGCACCGTTCCGCCGGCGGTCACGGCAGCGCCGGACGCGGTGGGCGTGCTGGATACCGTCGGCACCGACGAGGCGCCTTCCTGTGTCTTGGCGTCCGGGCTGGGGGCCGTCGCGACCGGCGTGGTCGAGGGGAAGAAAGTGGGCTGGTGACCGTTGTAAATCTGCCATTTGTCCCACAGCAGGACCATGGAAAAGCCAAAGATCACCCACAGGATGGTGCGGCGGATGTCGGTCATGAGGTTTTTTTCGCGGGAGAGGGAGAGGCGCCGAACCGCGTGAAAAGACGCGGCGGCGATTCGGGAACCGGGTCGCAGCCGCCTGCGCACCAGGGCTGGCAGCGCGCAATGCGCACTGCCGCGAGATAACTACCGGCCGTCGCGCCGTGGCGCTCGAGGGCGCCCAGCGCATAGACGGAACAGGTCGGCTCGAAACGGCACTGATTGCCCAGCCACGGCGACAGCAGCAGGCGATAGCCGCGCACAGCCACCATCAGGCAACGGCGGGGCCAGAGGGAAATCTGCATGTTCACGCGGGACGCGGCTTGCCGAGCCGGTCGATGAGCAGGTGGAGTTCCTGGCGGACTGCCAGCTTCAGCGCATCGGATGACGCACTGACGAACTCCTTGCGATCGAAGCCGCTCTTCAGGCGCACCACATAGGCGGCCTGGGGCAGGCGCGACTCGGCCGCACTGCTGATCGTGTAGATCTGGCGCTTGATGGCATTGCGGGTCACCGCGCGTTTGGCCCAGCGTTTGGGCACCATGGCGCCCAGCCAGGTCTGGTCGACCTGGCCGAACAGCGGCCGTGGTTCACACGGCACGGTCACGTTATCCACAGGATTTTCCGCGGCGGGCACGGCAACACCGGCTGGACTCAGCGTCAGCCGGTGCAGGGCAAAGTGCGAAGTGCGCGCCACGATGCCGCCCGCGAGGACAGCCTGGAACTGCGGCCGGGTTTTCAGCCGCTGCACGCGATCACCATGCGTGGTGCGGATAAGAAATCCGCGCTGCCTTAGACGGCCAGGCGCTTGCGGCCCTTGGCGCGGCGTGCGTTGATGACGGCGCGGCCGCCGCGGGTCTTCATGCGGACCAGAAAACCGTGGGTGCGAGCGCGACGGATCTTGGAAGGCTGGTAGGTGCGCTTCATGGCGAAAAATTCCTAGGCAAAAATGAATTCAGAGGCGACGGCGGAAATGATGATCCGCTGCCGTTGTCCCCCGACCGTCCTGCAGATATCTGCCAGGAACAGCGACTTGAAGCCGCACCCTCGGGGGTGGCAGAAGCGCATCGATCGATTCGAGATCAATCCATGTGCCTTGCCGGGGGGCCTTGGTTCTTCTCCCCGAAGTGCTTTCAGGGAAACCGCTAATTATCGCCCAGACTGGCGTCAACTGGCAACTACCCGCCCTTCGGTTGCCATGTGGACTGCGCTTCCGGGCATGTGGACAAGGTCTTGATAATCTAGAATCCGGCGGTTTGGCACCTCGTGCCTGTCCACAGCGCACGCACCTCCAACAATGATTCCGGGACTACCCGCCGGCACTCCGCCGGCCGCCGCAGACGACGCAGGCCACAGCCTGTGGCAGGCATGCGCCGAACAACTCGCCCAGGAACTGCCCGAGCAGCAGTTCAACACCTGGATCAAGCCCCTCGTCGCCAACGTCACCGAGGACTTTTCCAAGGTCACGCTGTACGTCGCCAACCGCTTCAAGCTCGACTGGATCCGGGCGCAGTATTCCGGCCGCATCGCCCAACTGCTGGAGCACATCTATGGCCAGCCGGTGGCGGTCGAACTGGCGCTCGCCGCCCGCGAAGCCCCGCCGCGCATGGCCGCGCCGGTCGCTCCCGCATTGCAGCAGCAGCCGCTGCCCGACGTTCCTCCGGCGGCCGAGCCGGTCGCCATCGGCGAGATCGGCGACAACGGCGTGCCCGGTGGTTTCCGTAGCCGGCTCAACCCGGCGCTCACCTTCGACACCCTGGTCGAAGGCACGGCCAACCGCATGGCGCGCGCTGCCGCGATGCACGTGGCCGGCACGCCGGGCCACCTCTACAACCCGCTGTTCATCTACGGCGGCGTCGGCCTGGGCAAGACCCACCTGGTGCACGCCGTGGGCAACAAGCTGCTGGCCGACAAGCCGGATTCGAAAGTTCTCTACATCCACGCCGAGCAGTTCGTGTCCGATGTGGTCAAGGCCTACCAGCGCAAGACTTTCGACGAGTTCAAGGAGCGTTACCACTCGCTCGATCTGCTGCTGATCGACGACGTGCAGTTCTTCGCCAACAAGGACCGCACGCAGGAGGAGTTCTTCAACGCCTTCGAAGCCCTGCTGGCCAAGAAGTCGCACATCGTGATGACCTCGGACACCTACCCCAAGGGCCTGGCCGACATCCACGAGCGGCTGGTGTCGCGCTTCGATTCCGGCCTGACCGTCGCCATCGAGCCGCCCGAACTCGAAATGCGCGTGGCCATCCTGATCAACAAGGCAAGGTCCGAGCAAGCCGAAATGCCCGAGGAAGTGGCCTTCTTCGTCGCCAAGAACGTGCGCAGCAACGTGCGCGAACTCGAAGGCGCGCTGCGCAAGATCCTGGCCTATTCGCGGTTCAACCAGAAGGAAGTCTCGATCCAGCTGGCGCGCGAGGCCCTGCGCGATCTGTTGTCCATCCAGAACCGCCAGATCGGTGTCGAAAACATCCAGAAGACGGTGGCCGACTACTACAAGATAAAAGTCGCCGACATGTACTCGAAAAAGCGTCCGGCGAGCATTGCGCGCCCTCGCCAGATCGCCATGTACCTGGCGAAAGAACTCACCCAGAAAAGCCTGCCCGAGATCGGCGAACTGTTCGGCGGCCGCGATCACACGACGGTGCTGCACGCGGTCCGGAAGATCGCCGCCGAACGCCAGCAAATCACCGAGCTGAACCAGCAATTGCACGTACTCGAGCAAACGCTGAAGGGATGACCTCCAAACAGGTCAAAATGCGGTGTTTGCCTGCTGCAAGGCCGGCACGAATGAACAAGTTCCGTACGGACTGAATTGGAGAAGAGGTAGTCATGATCGTTTGGAAGGCTCCGCAAGAAAAGCTGCTGTCCGCGCTGCAGTCGGTCGCCGGCATCGTGGAGCGTCGTCACACGCTGCCGATCCTGGCCAACGTGCTGGTGCGAAAGACCGGTCCGCAGCTGCAGCTCACCACCAGCGACCTGGAAATCCAGATCCGCACCGATGCCGAGCTCGGCGGTGATGAAGGCGACTTCACCACCACCATCGGCGCGCGCAAGCTGATCGACATCCTGCGCACCCTGCCCTCGGACCAGACCGTGTCGCTCGAATCCTCCGGCGGCAAGCTCATCCTGAAGGGCGGCAAAAGTCGCTTTACGCTGCAGTCGCTGCCGGCCGAAGACTTTCCCCTGGTGCAGGAAGCCGCCAATTTCGGCCCCTCCTTCAGCGTGCCGCAAAAGACGCTCAAGGCGCTGCTCGGCCAGGTGTCGTTCTCGATGGCGGTGCACGACATCCGGTACTACCTCAACGGCATCCTGTTCGTCGCCGAAGGCAAGCAACTGGCGCTGGTCGCCACCGACGGCCACCGCCTGGCCTACGCCTCGGCCACGCTCGACGTCGAAGTGCCCAAGCAGGAAGTCATCCTGCCGCGCAAGACCGTGCTCGAACTGCAGCGCCTGCTGTCCGACGGCGGCGACGCCGAGAACCCGCCGCGCATCACCATGCAGTTCGCCAACAACCAGGCGAAATTCAGCTTCGACGGCATGGAGTTCGTCACCAAGCTGGTCGAGGGCAAGTTCCCCGACTACAACCGCGTGATTCCCAAGAACCACAAGAACAGCATCACGCTGGGCCGCGCGCCGCTGATGTCCACGCTGCAACGCACCGCCATCCTGACCAGCGAAAAGTTCAAGGGCGTGCGCCTGAACCTCGAGCCGGGCACCCTGCGGGTCGCGTCCAACAACGCCGAGCAGGAAGAAGCGGTCGACGAACTCGACATCGACTACGGCGGCGACGCCATCGAGATCGGCTTCAACGTCGGCTACCTCATCGACGTCCTCGCCAACATGTCGCAAGACATGGTCACCTTCGAGCTGTCCGATTCGAACAGCTCGGCCTTGATCACCATCCCCGGCAACGAAGAATTCAAGTACGTGGTCATGCCGATGCGGATCTGACCAGCCCGCGTCGCACCAGCCAGAGCCAGCACCAACCCGCGCGACCCGCGGGTTTGGCGCTTCTAAGACATCCGTGAAAATGACCACCGGAAGCCCGATATGAGCGCAGAAAACAGCAACCCGCCGCACACCGAACCGGTTTACGAAGCCGAGATCGAGAAGGCCGTTCCGGTCGAGATCGCCCCCGACGGCAGCTACGGCGAAGGCGCCATCACCATCCTCGAAGGCCTCGAGGCGGTGCGCAAGCGACCGGGCATGTACATCGGCGACACCAGCGACGGCACCGGCCTGCACCACCTGGTGTTCGAGGTGGTCGACAACTCCATCGACGAGGCGCTGGCCGGCCACTGCGACGACATCGTCGTGACCATCCACACCGACAACTCCATCAGCGTCACCGACAACGGCCGCGGCATCCCCACCGGCATCAAGTTCGACGACAAGCACGAACCCAAGCGCAGCGCCGCCGAGATCGCGCTGACCGAACTGCACGCCGGCGGCAAGTTCAACCAGAACAGCTACAAGGTGTCGGGCGGCCTGCACGGCGTGGGCGTGTCCTGCGTGAACGCGCTCAGCAAGATGCTGCGTCTCACGGTTCGCCGCGACGGCAAGGTGCATTCGCTGGAGTTCAGCCGCGGCTTCGTGCAGAACCGCCTGCTGGAGCAGCAGAACGGCGTCGAAGTCTCGCCCATGAAGGTCATCGGCGAGACCGACAAGCGCGGCACCGAAGTGCATTTCCTGCCGGACAACACCGAGATCTTCAAGGAGAACTCGGACTTCCACTACGAGATCCTGGCCAAGCGCCTGCGCGAACTCAGCTTCCTGAACAACGGCGTGCGTATTCGCCTGAAGGACGAGCGCTCGGGCAAGGAAGACGATTTCTCCGGCGCCGGCGGTGTGCGCGGTTTCGTCGAGTTCATCAACAAGGGCAAGACCGTCCTGCACCCGACCTCGTTCTACGCGGCGGGCGAAAAGCCGGCCGAAACCTACGGCGGCATCCCCGGCACCCACATCGGCGTCGAAGTGGCGATGCAGTGGAACAGCAGCTACAGCGAACAGGTGCTCTGCTTTACCAACAACATCCCGCAGCGCGACGGCGGTACCCACCTGACCGGCCTGCGCGCCGCGATGACCCGGGTCATCAACAAGTACATCGAAGAACAGGAACTGGCCAAGAAGGCCAAGGTGGAAGTCACCGGCGACGACATGCGCGAAGGCCTGTGCTGCGTGCTGAGCGTGAAGGTGCCCGAGCCCAAGTTCTCCAGCCAGACCAAGGACAAACTGGTGTCGAGCGAGGTGCGCGCGCCGGTCGAGGACATCGTCGGCCGCCTGCTGTCGGATTACCTGCAGGAGCGCCCCAACGACGCCAAGATCATCTGCGCCAAGATCATCGAGGCCGCCCGTGCCCGCGAGGCCGCCCGCAAGGCCCGCGACATGACCCGCCGCAAGGGCGTGCTGGACGGCATGGGCCTGCCCGGCAAGCTGGCCGACTGCCAGGAAAAAGACCCGGCGGGCTGCGAAATCTATCTGGTCGAGGGCGACTCCGCAGGCGGCAGCGCCAAGCAGGGCCGCGACCGCAAGTTCCAGGCGATCCTGCCCCTGCGCGGCAAGATCCTGAACGTGGAAAAGGCACGCTACGAAAAGCTGCTCACCTCCAACGAAATCCTGACGCTGATCACGGCGCTGGGCACCGGCATCGGCAAGGCGACCGGCGTGGGCGGCACCCAGGGCGTGGACGACTTCAACGTCGCCAAGCTGCGCTACCACCGCATCATCATCATGACCGACGCCGACGTCGACGGCGCCCACATCCGCACCCTGCTGCTGACCTTCTTCTACCGCCAGATGCCCGAGCTGGTCGAGCGCGGCCACATCTACATCGCCCAGCCGCCGCTCTACAAGGTGAAGGTCGGCAAGGAAGAGCAGTACCTGAAGGACGCCAGCGAACTCGACACCTTCCTGCTGCGCGTGGCGCTCAAGGACGCGAGCGTCAGCACCGGCGGCGATGCATCGCGCAAGCTCGAAGGCGAAACGCTGAAGGACCTGGCCAGCAAACACCAGGTGGCCGAGGGCGTCATCGCGCGCCTGGGAGGCTTCATGGACATCGAGGCACTGCGCGCCATCGCCGACGGCGTGGCACTGGACCTGGACACGGTCGAATCCGCTGAAAAAAGTGCGGTCGCGTTGCAGGCCTATCTGCGCGAGTTGCAGACCACCGGCGTGCCGGCGGAAGTGGCCGGCGAGTTCGACAGCCGCACCGACAAGCCCATCCTGCGCATCAGCCGCCGGCACCACGGCAACGTGAAGAGCAGCGTCATCACGCAGGACTTCGTCCACGGCGCCGACTACGAGGCCCTGGCCCTGGCGGCGGCCACCTTCAACGGCCTGCTGAACGACGGCGCGACCGTGCGGCGCGGTGAAGGCGAACGGGGCAAGGAAGAGAAGGTCGGCGACTTCCGCGCCGCCATGCGCTGGCTGCTGTCCGAAGCCGAACGCGCCACCGCGCGCCAGCGCTACAAGGGTCTGGGCGAGATGAATCCCGAGCAGTTGTGGGAAACCACGATGGACCCGAACGTGCGGCGTCTGCTGCGCGTGCAGATCGACGATGCGATCGAAGCCGATCGTGTGTTCACCATGCTGATGGGCGACGAAGTGGAACCGCGCCGTGAGTTCATCGAGACGAATGCGCTGCGGGCTTCGAATATCGACGTCTGATTGATCTGATCGATCGACGGCTGGATTCGTCGGCAGACTCATGCGCTGAAAGTTTGCGCAGATGAGCCAGCCCCCCAAGGAAAACGGCCTCTTTTCAGAGGCCGTTTTTCAAACACCCGCGGCAAAAATAAAAAGCAGTCCCGGCAGCATCGCTGGAAAAACTGCCTAGCTCCGCACGACCGCCGCCTCCAGCAGCCCCATCGCCTTGTGCACCGCCCCCATCCGGGCGCTTTGCGACTGGGCCGCCTCCGCGATCCCGCCCATGATCTCGGACACCTTGTCCGCCGAAGTCTTGATGCCCTGCATCACCTTGCCGGTCTCCTGCACATGGGTATCCCCCTCCTGCACCCGCAACGTCGATGCCGCGATCAACTGCTTGATCTCCTGGGCCGCCCCCGCGCTGCGCTGCGACAGGGTTCGCACCTCGCCCGCGACCACCGCGAAACCGCGGCCCTGCTCGCCCGCCCGCGCAGCCTCCACCGCCGCGTTCAGCGCCAGCAGATTGGTCTGAAAAGCGATGCCGTCGATCAGGCCGACGATCTCCGCGATGCGCTTCGAATCCTGGCGGATGGCGCCCATGGCCTGCACCGCCCGGCCGGTGGCCGCCGTGCCTTCCAGCGCGACCGACAGCACCTTCTGCGTCTGCGTGTGCGCCTCGGCGGCGCGGGAAGCGCTTTGCAGCACCAGCGCATTGAGATGCTCGAAAGCGCCCTGCAGCGTGCGCGTCGCCTCGAAGCGGGCGGTGATGTCGGTGGCGTACTTCACGACCTTGAAAGGCCGGCCCGTGTCGTCGAACACCGGGTTGTAGCTGGCCTCGATCCACACCTGCCGGCCGTCGCGCGCCTGGCGGCAGAACTGGCCATGGTGGAACTGGCCGGCACCGAGTTGTTGCCAGAAGGAGGCGTAGGCCGGCGAATGGCGCTCCTCCGGCAGGACGAAGATGCGGTGATGCTGGCCGACGATCTCTCTTTCGTCGGTGTAGCCCAGGGCGGCCAGGAAGTTGCGGTTGGCACGCAGCACGGTGCCGTCCAGGGCGAACTCGATCACGGCCTGGGCCCGGCTCACCGCCGCCAGCTGGCTCTGCGCTTCGGCGTCTCGCAAGGCCTGCGCGGTGATGTCCATGGCGTACTTCACCACCCGCAGCACGCGGCCGGACGCATCCGTGACCGGGCTGTAGTTGGCCTGCAGCCAGATGTCGCTGCCGTCGCCGCGAATGCGCCGGCAGCGTCCGACAAAGGCCTCGCCGGCACGCAGCCGGTCCCAAAAATGGCGGTAGTCGGCGGAACGTGCTTCCTCCGGATCCACCAGCATGCGGTGGTGCTGGCCCTGCAGGGCCGAAAGCGGGTGGCCGATGGTGCTTTCGAAATTCGGGTTGGCCGCCAGGATCATGCCTTCCGGACTGAATTCGACGACCGCCTGATTCCGGTACAGGGCATCGAGTTGGCGACGCATGGCGCGCGCCTGGACCAGCGAGCCCATCACGCCTTGCGGCTTTTCTTGCTTGGTTTTCATGGAGTAACCGAATGGATCGGGCGAGGGTTTTCGCCAATCCACGAAGGTAACGTTTTTCGCCTCGAACTTGGGCAATTCCGACGCGATTCGGGCGGGCGGCGCAGCCTGCGGACAACGCTTTGAATCCACTGCACCACGACCTGCGTAATCTCGCGTCCGATGAACGCGCGACCCATGGTCGTGGTCAGCGGCGGGTGGTTTGCAGGGGTCTCAGCAGGTCGCGCAGGCCGTTGTGGTCGATCTCGAACATCAGCTGCAGCAGGCGGCCGATTTCGCCGTGGGGGAAGCCCTCTCGTGCAAACCAGTGCAGGTAGTTGGCAGGCAAATCCGCCAGCAGACAACCCTGGTGCTTGCCGAACGGCATGGTCCGGCTGACCAGTTTCTCGAGGTCTTCCGCGACCATGCCCGAACCTTTCAGCCGCCGCTGCGCTTGAAGGCGATTCCGGCCTGCTCCAGCAGTCGGGCCACCGTGTCGCGGTGGTCGCCCTGCACTTCGAGCGTGCCGCCTTCCTTCACCGCCCCACCGGCGCCGCATGCCGTGCGCAGCGTCTTGCCGAGCTTGGCCAGTGCTTCGGCTTCGAGCGCCAGGCCGCGGACCACGGTCACGCCCTTGCCGCCGCGGCCCTTGGTTTCGTACATCAGCCGCACGCTGCCGCTGCCGCGTTGTGCCGCAGCGCTCGCCTGCTGCCGGCAGATGCAGTCAGCGACCGGCTTGTGGCAGTCCGGGCAGACGCGCCCGGTATCGGTCGAGTAGACGAGTGCCATCGACGGGTGGATCAGTGGTGGTGGCCGTGTTCGCCGTGGACGTGGCCGTGGGCCAGCTCTTCTTCGCTGGCGGCACGCACGCCCTCGACCTTGAGCGCGAAACGCAAGGCCTGGCCGGCCAGCGCGTGGTTGCCGTCGAGCATCACTTCGGCGCCCTTGATCTTGACCACGCGGTAGACCTGATCCGAGCCGTCGTCGCCGGTGCCGCGCAACTGGCCGCCGACCTTCACGCCGGGTGGGAACTCGCTCTTGGGGATGCTGCGCACCAGGGACTCGTCGCGTTCGCCGAACGCATCGGCGGGCGCCAGGGCCAGCGTGGTGGCGAAGCCGGTTTCCTGGCCTTCCAGGACTTCCTCGACCTTGGGGAAGGTGTTGCCGTAGCCGCCGTGCAGATAAGCCATCGGCTCGCTGGACTTGTCGAGCAGCTTGCCGGTGGCGTCGGCGACGGTGAAGCGGAGGGTGACGACGGTGTCTTTGGCGATTTTCATGGTGCAGGAGACAAAAAATGGAACCGCGCGATTGTCCCGCCAAAACCGGGGGCTACCCGTTGCCCGGGTTTTCAGCTTCTCCATCAAGACTTTGGTATCCATTCAAAGCGACAAGGAAATCGGCCCTAATTTATTGATAAATATGAGGTTAATGTATACATTTATCTATTCATCGAATAAGCCATGCCGCCCGTTTCCATGTTGTCCGACCAGATCCTGCAGGCCTTGCGCCAACGCGGCGGTGTGCTGTCGAGCGCCGAGTTGCAGGCCGCACTCGGCGCCAGCCAGCCCACGGTATCGCGCGCCTTGCAGCCTTTGGTTCAGGCCGGCATCGTGCGCAAGACCGGCGCCGCGCGCAGCCAGCGTTACCTGCTGCCGCGCCGCATCCCGGACGTCGGCACCGAGGTGCCGATCATGCGGATCGACGAAGCCGGTAGCGCCCACTCTTTCGCCCGGCTGATCCCCCTCGAGGGCGGCGCCCACTGGGTCGACGAAGCCGCCGGCGTGCACCAGCGGCACGACGGGCTGCCCTGGTTCCTGGCCGACATGCGGCCGCAGGGTTTCCTGGGGCGCACATTCGCCAATGCGCATCCCGAGCTCGGCCAGGGCAACGACCCCCGGCAGTGGAACGACGACGACGTGCTGCGTGCGCTCGTCATGTTCGGCGACGACCTGCCGGGCAACCTGATCGTCGGCGAGCCGGCCTTCCAGCGCTTTCATGCGCTCACCGAGCGGGTGACCCGCGCCGCGTCGGACGGCGAATACCCGGCGCTGGCCGAACGCGCCATGTCCGGCACGCTGCCGGGTTCCTCTGCGGGCGGCGAGCAACCCAAGTTCTGCGTGCGGGTGGCCGGCCGCCATGTGCTGGTGAAGTTTTCCCCGGCCGGCCCGTCGCCGGTCGATCAGCGAGTGCGCGACCTGCTGGTCTGCGAACACCTCGCCCTGCAGACGCTGGGCGACGCCGGCCTGCCGGTCGCCCGGTCGCGCATCGTGGTGCGGGCGGGCCGGGTGTTCCTGGAATCCGAACGCTTCGACCGCACGGCGGCCGGGCGCATCGGCATGGTTTCGTTGCTGGCCTACGACTCCGAATACATCGGCGACATCGACAACTGGGCCGCCACCGCCCGCCGCATGGACAGCCGCCGCCTCCTGCGCCCGGCCGACGCCGACCAGCTGCGGCTGCTGGAAGCCTATGGCGTGCTCATCGGCAACACCGACCGCCACTACGGCAACATTTCCCTGCTGATCGAGGGTGATGACTGGGTGCTGTCGCCCACCTACGACATGCTGCCGATGCTCTACGCGCCCATCGGCGGCGAGCTGGTCGCGCAGGATTTCGCATCCCGTGCGCCGAAGCCGACCTCCGACACGCTGGACCAATGGCCCGCGGCGCTGGCCCTGGCGCGCAGCTTCTGGACGGCAGCCGCCTCCGACGATCGCATCTCGGCCGACTTCCGCGCTATCGCCATGGCCAACCGCGCCGTGCTCGGCTAGCCGATCAGTCGGCCGGCGGCGTCTCGCGCCGGCCGTCGACATGGCGGGCAAAACGTGCCGGATCGCGCCCGTGCGTGGGCGAATGGTCCGGCCACGGCCAGCCGCCGAAACCGGTACGACGGAAGTCGGCCATCGTCTCCTGGATCTCGGCCTGGCTGTTCATCACGAAAGGGCCGTACTGCACCACCGGCTCGCCGATCGGCCGGCCCTGCAGCAGCAGGCATTCGACGACTTCGGCGCCGGTATTGACCAGTCCCACCGCCGCGTCCGGCCGCAGCTCGATCACCGACTTGCCTTCGATGCGCCGGTCGTCCACCTGAAGGCCGGCGCCGGCAAAGAAGTACAGCCGGCGGTTGCTGCCCGCCTTGGCGGCCGGCAGCGTCCAGCGGGCGCCGGGCTCCAGGCGCAGCGTCCAGATGGCGACATCCGCGTCGGCCTGCGCCGCCCACGAATCCGGCGGCGGCGCCAGCGGCGCGGCGGCACCTTCGAGGCGGCCGGCGATCACCGACACCTCGGTCTTGCGGCCGGCTTCGTCGGTAGCGACCAGCGACGGGATTTCCGGTCCCCAGAACATCGTGAAATGCGCCGGCGAGCGCTTGCTGGCGGCCGGCAGGTTGAGCCAGATCTGGAAGAGTTCCAGCGGGTTGGGCTGCGCATCGTCGAGCAGGGGAAACATCTCGGAGTGCACGACGCCGTCGCCGGCGGTGAGCCACTGCACATCGCCCCGGCCGAAACGGGCCGCCGCGCCTAGCGAGTCGGCATGGTCGATCAGGCCGCGCCGCACCACCGTCACCGTCTCGAAGCCCCGGTGCGGGTGGCCCGGAAAGCCCGGCACCCGCTCGCCGTGGTACATGCTCCAGCCGTCCTTGCCGCTGAAATCCTGGCCGATGGCGCGGCCGGCCAGCGAGGCGTCCGGCCCCATGCGGCCGTTGGCCTTGGGATAGGCGTCGTCGTGGTGCACGCAGAACAGGAATGGGTCGGCCGTCTCCCAGGGCGGCGAGCCCAGCGGGCGCACCGCCAGCACGGCGGGCTGCGAGGACACGGAGGTGGTCGGATCGGTGACGGACATGGGGTTTGCTTTCGTGTAAGGCCGCAGTTGTGGCGCACAAGCCCCGATTTCAACCGGATTCATGCCTTCGTGCAGGACGCGGGCCTTAAAATCCACGCCTGTTTCCGAGGAGCGTTGCAGCGGCGGCCGACCGGCCCCGTCAGGCTCGGAACATGGTTTTGTTCCAGGCAACGACGCTCACCTGCACGGCCGACGCGCGCCGTGCGATTTCAAGGTGAGCCCCATGTCGTCCTCCGTTGTTCCCGCCACGCCCGAAGTCCCTCCGATGAAGCTGTCCGGCCTCGAGCCGGTACTGATCGGCGCCGGCTCGCTGTTCGTCAACGTCGGCGAGCGCACCAACGTCACCGGCTCTAAGGCCTTCGCCCGGATGATCCTCAACGGCGAGTTCGAACAGGCCCTGGCGGTGGCCCGCCAGCAGGTGGAAAACGGCGCCCAGGTGATCGACGTGAACATGGACGAAGCCATGCTCGACAGCAAGGCCGCCATGGTGCGTTTCCTGAACCTGATGGCATCCGAGCCCGACATCGCCCGCGTGCCGGTGATGGTGGACAGCTCCAAGTGGGAGGTGATCGAGGCCGGCCTGCGCTGCGTGCAGGGCAAGCCGATCGTCAACTCGATCTCCATGAAGGAGGGCGTCGAGAAGTTCAAGCACGAAGCCAAGCTGGTGCGCCGCTACGGGGCCGCGGCGGTGGTCATGGCCTTCGACGAGAAGGGCCAGGCCGACACCTACGAACGCAAGATCGAGATCTGCCAACGGGCCTACCGCATCCTGGTCGACGAGGTCGGTTTCCCGCCGGAGGACATCATCTTCGACCCCAACATCTTCGCGGTCGCCACCGGCATCGAGGAGCACAACAACTACGCCGTCGACTTCATCGAGGCGGTGCGCTGGATCAAGCAGAACCTGCCGGGCGCCAAGGTGTCGGGCGGGGTCAGCAACGTGAGCTTCAGCTTCCGCGGCAACGATCCGGTGCGCGAGGCTATCCACACGGTTTTCCTGTACCACGCCATCCAGGCGGGCATGGACATGGGCATCGTCAACGCCGGCATGGTAGGCGTGTACGACGACCTGGAGCCGGTGCTGCGCGAACGTGTCGAGGACGTGGTGCTCAACCGCCGCCCGGACGCCGGCGAGCGCCTGGTCGAAGTGGCCGAAACCGCCAAGAGCGGCGCCAAGGACGAGAGCAAGAAGCTCGAATGGCGCGGCACGCCGGACAACCCGGTCACCGTCGAGCAGCGGCTCAGCCACGCGCTGGTGCACGGCATCACCGACTTCATCGTGCAGGACACCGAGGAGGTGTACCGCACCATCCTGGCCAGGGGTGGCCGCCCGCTGCATGTCATCGAAGGCCCGCTGATGGACGGCATGAACGTCGTAGGCGACCTGTTCGGCGCCGGCAAGATGTTCCTGCCGCAGGTCGTCAAATCGGCCCGGGTGATGAAGTCGGCAGTGGCGCATCTGCTGCCCTACATCGAGGAAGAAAAGCGCCTCGACGAAGCCGCCGGCCGGGACGTGCGCAGCAAGGGCAAGATCATCATCGCCACGGTGAAGGGCGACGTGCACGACATCGGCAAGAACATCGTCACGGTGGTCCTGCAGTGCAACAACTTCGAGGTGGTGAACATGGGCGTGATGGTCCCGTGCCACGAGATATTGGCGCGCGCCAAGGCCGAGGGCGCGGACATCGTCGGCCTGTCGGGCCTCATCACGCCGAGCCTGGAAGAGATGCAGTACGTGGCCGGCGAGATGCAGAAGGACGCGCATTTCCGCATGGCGAAAATCCCGCTGATGATCGGCGGCGCCACCACCAGCCGGGTGCACACCGCGGTGAAGATCGCGCCGCACTACGAAGGCCCCGTCGTCTACGTGCCGGACGCCTCGCGCAGCGTGAGCGTGGCGCAGAGCCTGCTGTCCGACCAGGCCGCGCAGTACATCGCCGACATCAACGCCGACTACGACAAGGTGCGCACCCAGCACGCCAACCGCAAGCAGACGCCGATGTGGCCGCTGAGCAAGGCACGCGCCAACAAGACGCCGCTGGACTGGCAAAGCTACACGCCGCCGGTGCCCAAGTTCACCGGCCGCCGCGTGTTTAAAAACTTCGACCTGACCGAGCTGGCGAAGTACATCGACTGGGGCCCGTTCTTCCAGACCTGGGACCTGGCCGGGCCGTTTCCGGAGATCCTGAAGGACGAGGTGGTCGGCACCGAGGCGGTGCGGGTGTACGCCGACGGCCAGCGCATGCTCAAGCGCCTCATCGAAGGCCGCTGGCTGCAGGCCAGCGCGGTGATGGGTTTCTGGCCGGCCAACACGGTCAACGACGACGACATCGCGCTGTACACCGACGAGACCCGCAGCGAGGTCGCGCTGACCTGGTACGGCATGCGCCAGCAGACCGAGAAACACGCGGTCGAGGGCGTGATGCGGCCCAGCCGCTGCCTGGCCGACTTCATCGCCCCCAAGGCCAGCGGCCGGGCGGACTACATCGGCATGTTCGCGGTCACGGCGGGCCTGGGTGTGGAGAAGAAGGAGAAGTTCTTCACCGACGACCTGGACGACTACAGCGCCATCATGCTCAAGGCCCTGGCCGACCGGCTGGCCGAGGCCTTCGCCGAATACCTGCACGAGCGGGTGCGCAAGGACTTCTGGGGCTATGCGGCCGACGAGGCCCTGTCGGTGGAGGCGCTGGTGAAGGAGCAGTACCGCGGCATCCGCCCGGCGCCGGGTTACCCGGCCTGCCCGGACCACAGCGTCAAGCTGCAGATGTTCGAGGTGTTGCGGTGCGACGAGATCGGCATGGCGCTGACCGAGTCCCTGGCGATGACGCCGGCCGCGAGCGTCAGCGGATTCTTCATGGCGCACCCGGACAGCACGTATTTCAGCGTCGGCAAGATCGGCGAGGACCAGGTGCACGACATCGCCGAGCGGCGCGGGATGGAAGAGAAGGATGTGGCGCGGATGCTAGCGCCGAATCTGGGGTGATCGATGGCCGGCGCCGTTGATCGACGCGCCGGCCAGCGTGCAGCACTTTGCGGCCGACCGGCTGCGCGGCGGCGTCGAGTTGCCGGCGCGAGACCGAATCCATCCGTCGGAACTGAACGGTGATGCGCAAGCGTTAAAAAGTCCGCGATTTGCGCGGGTCGTTTAACCGAGGCTTACAAAATGCATCCAAAGGGCTGCGGACGGCTGTGTACCGTGGCCGATCTCGGCGCGTTGAACCCTTTCCAGGGCGACGCCCAGGATTGAAAGGACTTTTTGATGGACCCCGTCCTCGACTCTTCTGCTGGTCAAAAAAACACGCACGCCCCGGTAGCGCCGTCGCCCGGTGGCAGCCCTGAAGGCTCCAACGCCAACCGAACGCTGTGGGTCGCCGTCGGTGGACTGGGCGTGGCAGTCGCCGCCCTGGGAGGCACGCTGCTCTGGCAAAACGTGCACCACGACGAACCGGCCGCCACCCCCGTGGCCGCTGCCCAGCCCCTGAACCGCGAAGACGTGCTTTCGGAGAAACCTGACAAGGTCGCAGCCGCTGCACCGGTCGTAGCGGCACCCGCACCCGCACCCGCGGTCTCCAAGCCGGTAGTCACCGCGCCCGCCGCGGCACCCCGTCCCCATGCCGGTAGCGGCTACACCGGCAGCTACGGCGCCGCTCCCGCCCCGGCAGCCGCCGTCGCACGCGCCCCGGTATGCGCCGACTGCGGCCGCATCGAGTCGGTCACGCCGATCCAGCAGGCTGCACCGGCGAGCGGGCTCGGCGCAGTGGCCGGGGGCGTGCTCGGCGCGGTGCTGGGTAACCAGGTCGGCGGCGGCAACGGCCGCACCGCCGCGACCATCCTGGGCGCAGGCGGCGGCGCCTATCTCGGCAACACCGTGGAAAAACGCACCCGCACCACGACCACGTACGAGATCAAGGTCCGCATGGACAACGGCAGCGTGCGCACCTATACCCACAACGAGCCGGTACCGGTGGGCGGACGCGTAACGGTCGAGGGCAACGGCTTCCGCCTGGGCCAGGCGCAAACCTACTCGACCCACGCGGCGAGCGACCCGTACTACCAGCAGGTGAGCGAGCCGCAGGGTACTTACTCGTCCAGCCGCTATTGATGGTTGCCGGGCCGGCGCGACGTCGGCTTGCACCTACTCCTTCGGCCGTGATCTTCTTCTCTTCGGCCCGCCCGGAAAGTGGCAAGCTCGGGCCATGTTCGCGCACCCTTCCACCCGATCCCAAGTCAGCCTCGTAGGGCGGCTTTGGCTGCTGGCAAGGGTATTGGCCTGGCCGATCCGCGGTGTGCTGGGCCCCTTGTGGAAAGCCGCCGTGCTCTGGACCGAAGCCGAGGGCCTTCGCATGAGCGCTGCCATGTCCTTCTACGGCATGCTGAGCCTGGCGCCGCTGCTGGTGCTGATCGTCGCGGGACTGGGCTGGTGGATCGATCGCAACCTGCTCGAGAACAGCCTCATCGCGCAGATCCAGAGCGTGGTCGGCGAACGCGGCGCAGACGTGGTGCGGCAGGCCATGGACAGCGCGCGCCAGCCGGCCGAAGGCCTGCGGGCCTCGCTGATCGCCACGATCCTGCTGGTGGTCGGTGCGACAGGGGTTTTCGCGGAACTCGAATCCGCCATGGAACGCATGTGGCTGCAGGGCCGCAAACCCCCCGAAACGCCCTGGTGGCACACCGCGTGGATGCGGCTGCGAGGGGTCGCCTACATCCTGGCTTTCGGCTTCCTGCTGCTGTTTTCCCTGGTGGTGACCACCGGCTTCCACATGATCGAAATGCAGGTGGCGCGCTGGCACCTGCTGGCTCCGTTCATCCGTTTCGGCAACGAAACATTGGCCTTCGTCTTCACTACGATCCTGTTCACCGGCCTGATGCGGATGTCGGCCGGACCGAAGCCTTCGCTGCGCTTCATGCTGACCGGCGCCTGCCTGGGCGCGGCGCTGTTCGCGGTTGCCAAACATGTGCTGGCGTTCTACCTGTCCACCGCGGCCGTCGTTTCGGCCTACGGCGCGGCCGGCTCGCTGGTGGTGGTGCTGGTGTGGATCTACTTTTCGTCGGCCGTGCTGCTGTTTTCGGCCGGCTGTGCACAGGCGCTGGCAGAGGCGACGAAGGCGGCGGAGCCTTCGCAAGCCCCGCCGGGCTGATCACTTCTCGGCAAACGCCCGTTCGACGACGAAATCGCCGGGTGTCGAGGTGTTGCCTTCCTTGAAACCGCGCGACTCGAGCAGGTGTTTCAGGTCGGTCAGCATGGCGGGGCTGCCGCACATCATCACGCGGTCTTCGGCGGCGTCGAGTACCGGCACGCCCAGGTCCGAAAAGATCTTGCCGTTTTCCATCAGCTCGGTGATACGGCCCATGTTGCGATAGCTCTCGCGGGTGACCGTGGGGTAGTACAGCAACTGCTTCTGGATCATCTCGCCCAGGAACTCGTGGTTCGGCAGGTGCTCGGTGACCATGTCGTGGTAGGCCAGCTCGTCGACCTGGCGCACGCCGTGCACCAGGATCACCTGCTCGAAACGTTCGTAGGTTTCGGGGTCGCGGATGATCGACAGGAAAGGCGCCAGGCCGGTGCCGGTGCCCAGCAGGTACAGGCGCTTGCCGGGCAGGAGGTAGTCGCACAGCAGGGTGCCGGTGGGCTTGCGGCCGACGATGATCGGGTCGCCGACCTGGATGTGCTGCAGGCGCGAGGTGAGCGGGCCGTCGTCCACTTTGATGCTCAGGAACTCGAGATGTTCCTCGTAGTTGGCGCTGGCGATGCTGTAGGCGCGCAGCAGCGGCTTTTCGTTGACCTTCAGGCCGATCATGGTGAAGTGGCCGTTGGAGAACCGCAGCGACGGATCGCGGGTGGTCGTGAAGGTGAAAAGACGGTCGGTCCAGTGATGGACGGAGAGGACACGTTCCTCGTTGAAAGCGCTCATGTTCGGTCGGCTCTGCGGCGGCTGGAAGGGTGGACAGGGCCGCAAATTCGCGGCGAAACCGCCGATGTTATCGCCTGGCATTCGGGCCATCACCCATATGCATATGGCCTTTGCGCGGTCAGGGTTGCCGGCCGGCTAGCGGCGTTCGACGACCACCGGCGTCATCTGCAGTGCTTCGCCCAGGCGCAGGGCGGCGTCCCGCGCGGCCTCACGGCTGGGGAACGGCCCGGCCTGCACGCGTCTCAGGGCGCCGTCCTGCCATACCGCCACCGTGGTGCCGGCCGCAGCGGGCCCGGCGCGGCGAACCATGGCGTCCGCGCCCTCGGGGCGGGAAAAGGCGCCCAGCTGCACCCAGAAAACGCCTCTCGCCTCGGATGTCCCCATGGACGAAGGCGAAGGCGGCGGTGCCAGGGCCGGCAGAGCCGGCAGGGGCGTCGCCTCGATGTATCGCGGCGTCGTGCCGATGTCCTGGTCCGCGCTGCGCGTCGCGACCGCAATCGGCACGGCCACCAGCGCCGTGGACGGCTCGGCCAGCGGCATCTCGGCCGGCGGCACGGACACCGCCGGCACATAGGCGGCCGGCGCGACCAGAGCGGCCGGCACCTCGACTTGCCCGACTTGCCCCTGCGCGGCCGGCACCGGCGGCGCGCTCGTCGCCAGGGTGGTGGCCGCGCCGCGCCGCCAGTCGCCGGACGCGATCTGCGTCGGCGTGATGCGTTCCACCTCCACCGGCGCCACGCCGCGCAGCAGATCCAGCTTGTACGCCGCGGTGTAGCTCAGGTCGATGATGCGGCCGTCGTGGAAGGGTCCGCGGTCGTTCACCCGCACGATCACCTCCCGGCCGTTGGCGGGGTTGCGCACCCAGGCATAGCTGGGGATCGGCATGGTGGGATGTGCGGCGGTCATGGCGTACATGTCGTAGCGCTCGCCATTGGAAGTGGAGGCTCCGTGGAACTTGGCGCCGTACCAGGAGGCCAGCCCGGTTTCGCGGTAGGCCGCCCCGGCGTCCAGCGGCGTGTAGCTGCGGCCCAGCACCGTGTAGGGTTTGTTGGTGCCGCCGCTGCGGATCGCTTCGGCGCGCGGTTCGGCGTCCGGAATCTGCGCGAGGTTGGCTGGCGGACTGGCTCCCGGCCCGTCGCGGCCGGCACGCGGGCCGCCCGGCTTGCTGGCGCAACCCGCCAGCAGGCCGGCCACCAGGGTCGCCAGCAACGCCGCCGAAACCAGCGGCGGCGCGGCCCGGCACCACAGCCGATCAGGCAAAGACGGCACTCCACAGGGCACGGATGGCATCGCGTTCGCTCGCCATGGCGTCCCGGTCGACCTGGGTGGGTTCTTCGTTGAGGCGCGCCCGGTGCTGTTCACGGCGCAGGTCACGGTAGGCGTCGGCGGCCCGGCGTCCCACGCCCGCGGGCAGCAGGCCGACGCTTTCGGCGCGTTGCAGCAGGGCGATGTTGCCGACGTTGTCGCGCAACTCCGGATAACGGCCCGACGCCGACAGCACCAGGTATTGCACCGCGAACTCCGCGTCCACCATGCCGCCCCGGCTGTGCTTCACGTCGAAACGACCGGCTTTTACCGGATGGGCCGCGTGCACCTTCTCGCGCATGCCGACGATCTCCTGCGCCAGCGCGGCAGCGTCGCGGGGCGCGGTGATGACCGCCTCGCGCACGGTGTCGAAGCGGGCGCGCAGGTCGGTGTCGCCTTCGGCCGGCGGCGCCAGCACGCAGCGTGCACGGGTCATCGCCTGGTGCTCCCAGGTCCAGGCGGTGTTGCTGCCGCGCCGTTCCTGGTACCGGGCGTAGGCCTCGAAACTCGTCACCAGCATGCCGGAGCTGCCGTTGGGCCGCAGGGCGGTGTCGATCTCGTACAGGTCGCCGTCGGCGGTTTTTACCGTCAGCCAGTTGATGAGCTTGCGCACGAAGGCGGCATAGACCTCGGTCGCCCGCTCGTCCTCGTCGTGGTAGACGAAGACGATGTCCAGGTCGCTGCCGTAGCCCAGCTCCTTGCCGCCCAACTTGCCGTAGCCGATGACGGCGAAGGGTGGCTCGGCGTCGTCGCGGTGGCGTTGCTTCAGCCGCTGCCAGCACCAGCGCGCGGTGACACGCAGCGTGGCATCGGCCAGCGCGCTCAGGTCGTCTGCCACCTGCTCGACGCCGATCACGCCCTCGATGTCGCGCGCCAGCGTGCGAAACACCTCCGAATGGTGGGCGCGCCGCAGCAGGTTGAGCAGGTTCTCGTCGTCGTCTTCGGCGGTGTTGGTGACCGATGCGAGGCGGCGTTCCAGCTCGTCCTCGTACTCGGCCGCGCTGAAGCGCTCGACCAGCAGCGAGGGCCCGGCCAGCTCGTCGATCACGCCCGGATGCTGGCGCAGGTAGCGCGCCGGCCAGCGGGCGGTGCCCAGCAGTTTCAGCAGGCGCTGGTGCACCGCGGGGCGCTCCAGCAGCAGGGCCAGGTAGTTCTGCCGGCGCAGCAGCGGCTCCATCCATTCGGCCATCTGCACCGCCGATTCTTCCGTGGCCGAGCCGTCGGCCAGCCAGGCAGCGGTGCGCTGCAGCAGCTTGAGCAGGCGGTGGCGATCGTCTTCCCGCAGCGCGTTGACGCGCGGATGGTCGCGCCACGGCCGCACCCGCTCGCGCAGGCGTTCGGGCAGGCTCGCGAGCAGGGCGTCGAAATCGGGCGGGCTGGCGGCGGCGCGGCCGCAGCTGCCCTTGCCGCTGCAGCTACCGCCGGCGTTGCCGCCGAGCAGGGTGTCGAACTCCTGCGCCACGCGTTCGCGGTGCGCGTCCAGGTCGTGCAAAAACGGGCACAGCTGCGCGTAGCCCATGCTGCGGGCGATCCATTCGAGGTCGGCGTCGGCGACCGGTAGCGCATGGGTCTGCTGGTCGTCCAGGTACTGGATGCGGTGCTCGACCCGGCGCAGGAAGGTGTAGGCGTCGGTCAGCGCCTGGACGGTGTCGGCGTCCATCAGACCGGCGTGGTTCAGCCGGAGCAAGGCTTCCAGGGTGCTGCGATGGCGCAGCTCGGGGAACTGGCCGCCGCGCACCACCTGCAGCAGCTGCACGGTGAATTCGATCTCGCGGATGCCGCCGCGCGACAGTTTCACGTCGTTGGCGCGTTCGGGCTTGCCCGCGCTGCGGCGGGTGGCGTGTTCGCGGATCTGCCGGTGCAGGTCGCGCAGGCCGTCGAAAACGCTGTAGTCCAGATAACGGCGAAAGACGAAAGGCAGCACCACCGAGCGCAGGCCCAGCACGGCCGTGCCGCCGAGGCAGGCGCGCGGCGCCACCACCCGGCTCTTCAGCCAGGCAAAGCGCTCCCACTCGCGGCCCTGCACCACGAAATACTCTTCCAGCGCGGCCAGCGACACGGCGGCCGGCCCGGAGTGCCCGTTGGGCCGCAGCATCAGGTCGACGCGGAAGACGAAGCCGTGTTCGGTCACGTCGCCGACCAGCTGGGTGATCGTCTTGACGACGCTGGCGAAATACTCGTGGTGCGACACCCGGCCGCGCCCGTCGGCGTTGCCGGGCGTGTCGCCCTCGCACTCGTAGACGTAGACGAGATCGATGTCGCTCGACACGTTCAGCTCGCGGCCGCCCAGCTTGCCCATGCCCACCACCCAGAACTCGCAACGCGCGCCGTCGGCGTTGACGGGGGCGCCGTGGCGCTCGTCCAGGGTGGCGAAGGCCGTCGCGCAGGCGGCGTCGAGCACCAGTTCGGCGAGCTCGGTCACGCCGCGCACCACCACCGCCAGCGGCGCCTGTTCGTCGCAGTCGAGTGTGGCCAGGCGTTCCATCACCAGCTGTCGCAGGATGCGCAGGCCGGCGCTGCAGTCGTGTCCGCGGGCGCGCAACGCAGCCAACGTTTCGGCCATGGTGGCGCGGGTCGGGGGGCCGGCCGCCAGCAGCGGCAGTTCTTCGGTGTAGCGGCGGCGCAGGCGCTGCACGAAGCGCGAGTGCGCCGCGCTGCCGGCGGTATCGGCCGCGTCCATAGGCGCAACAGCTTGTACGTCCGGCGCGTCGAGTGGGGGTGTGGCGGTCATAATTCCAGAGGACATGCCATGCACGATTGGGTGAGTGACTGAGCGTCCGATAACCGGTTCTGACATGCCGAGCGTTTGCCCCTGAACATGATCGAACCGACAGAAAAGAAGAACCCCTCGCGGGCCTTGAAGGCGACGGCTGCCGCGGCGAGCGGAATCTTCTGGTCGTTATGGGTCGCCTGGCTGTGTCTGTTGGTCGCATGGTCGGCGATCCACGGCTGGATTGTGCCGCGAATCGCCGATTTCCGACCCCGCATAGAGGTTGAAGCCAGCCGGCTGATGGGATCGCCGGTGCGCATCGGCGAGATCAACGCCAGCGCCGGCTGGCTGGTGCCGACGTTCGCGCTGTCCGACGTCCGGGTGCTCGACGCCGACGGCCGCACGGCGCTGCGCCTGCCGCTGGTGGTGGCGGCGCTGTCGCCCCGCTCCCTGTTGCACCTGGGTTTCGAGCAGCTGTATCTGGAAGCGCCGGAACTCGAGGTTCGCCGGGCCGCCGACGGCCGCATCTTCGTGGCGGGCCGGCCCCTCGAGCCCTCGGCCGACTCCGGAAGCCGGGGCGCCGACTGGTTGTTTTCGCAGGCCGAGGTGGTCGTGCGCAACGGCACCCTGCGCTGGACCGACGACCGCGCCGGAACTCCGCCGGTGGCCCTGAGCCAGGTCGAGCTGCTGCTGCGCAACGGCCCCTGGCGGCACGCGTTGCGCGCCCAGGCCACGCCGCCCGCCGGGCGTGGCGAACGCTTCACCGTGATCGGGCAGTTCAGCCATTCGCTGATGTCGATGCACCCCGGCGACTGGCGCGCCTGGCGCGGTCCGGTGCATGTCGACCTGCCCGGGGTGGACCTGGCCGAGGCCCATGCCCGTCTGGGCGACATCCTGCGCCCGTCGTCGTCGTCGTTGCCGGCGGGCGGCGCGGTGGCGGACCAGGCGCCGCCCGCGCCGCTGTTCGGCCTGGAGCGCGCCGACGGCCGCGGCGACCTGCGGGCCTGGATCGACATCGCGGACGGCGACGTCGGCGGCGCCACCCTCGACCTCGATCTGCACGACCTCGACCTGCGTTTCGCCGCCGCCCCCGAGGCGCTGCAGCTGAGCCGGCTCGGCGGGCGTATCTCCGGCCACCGGGACAGCGACGGTTTCGACCTGAAAACCCAGCGCCTGGCGCTCGCGCGGACCGACGGCGGCGCCTGGCCGGGCGGCAATTTCTCGCTCACCCATCGGCGCGCCGGTCCCGGCCGGGTCGCGCGCACCGAACTCGGTGCCGACCGGCTCGACCTGGGCGCACTGGCGGGCTTTGCACGCGGCCTGCCGCTGGACGCGCAAGTCCAGCGGGCACTGAGCGAACGTGCGCCGCAAGGCCTGCTCGAATCCCTGCAGGCGCGTTGGGACGGCGCCGGCCAGGACGGCTATCCGGCGCCGCGTTTCCAGGCCCGGGGCCGGGTCAGCGGCCTGGCGGTGGCCGCCTTGCCCGCCGACAGCAGCCGCCGGGCCGCCGCCGCCGCGGTCGAAGCCGCGCTGCGCGCCCAGGACCCGCACGGCCATCGCCATGCCCATCCGCCGCTGGGCCAGCCGGGCATCCGCGGTGCCGATGTCGATTTCGACTTCGACGAAACCGGCGGCAAGGCGCGGTTGGCGATGCGCGCCGGCGCCCTCGAATTCCCCGGCGTTTTCGAGGAGCCCCTGCTCCCCCTGGACACCCTGCGCGCCGAGGTGCGGTGGCAACGCGGCACCGACGGCCGGCTGGCGGTGCAGGTGCCGCAGGCCAGCTTCGCCAATGCCGATGCCGCAGGCGAACTGCACGCCACCTGGCACACCGCCGACGAGGCCGATCCCGCCCGTCGCCTGCCCGGCGTGCTCGACCTCGGCGGCCGCCTCAGCCGCGCCGACGGTACGCGGGTGCACCGCTACCTGCCGCAGTCGATCGGCCCGGAAGTCCGGCACTACGTGCGCGACGCCATCAGCGCCGGAGTCGCCACCTCGGCGCAATTCAAGGTGCGCGGCGACCTGCGCCACATGCCCTTCCAAGATCCCCGGCAGGGCGTCTTCCAGATCGGCGCCAAGCTGCGCGGCGTCACCTACGCCTACGCGCCGCCGCACATTGAGGGCGAGCAGGCCCAGCCCTGGCCCGCGCTGGTGCGCCTGGACGGCGAACTGCTGTTCGAGGGCGTCGGCATGCGGGTGCGCAACGCCACCGGACGGCTCGAGGCGGCCGAGTCGATGCGGGACACCGGCGCACGCGGGCCCGGGGCGATCGCGCCGCGCCAGGCTTCCACGCCGGCGCTTCGGCCCGGCGATGTCCAGGTACTGCGCGCCGAGGCGCAGATACCCGACCTGGCCCACGCGGTGGTGGCGGTGCAGGCTCGCGCACGAGGCCCGCTGGCCGAAATGCTCGGCATCGTCGACGCGACGCCGCTCGCCGGCATGACCAACCACGCCCTGTCGAACGCCAGCGTCACCGGGCAGGCCGAATTGCAGCTGGGCCTCTCGCTGCCGATCGCCGAAATTCGCCGCAGCACGGTGCGAGGCAGCGTGATGCTGGGCGGCAACGACCTGCGCTTCGGCCCGCAGATGCCGCTGCTGGCACGCGCGCGCGGCACGGTCAATTTCACCGAAACCGGATTCACCCTGGCCGGTACCCAGGCGCGCATGCTGGGCGGCGAGGTGCGGCTCGAGGGCGGGATGAAGCCGGCCGCCGGCGGTACCGGCCATGTGCTGTCGATGCGCGCCCAAGGCTCGCTGACGGCCGAAGGCCTGCGCGAAGCCACCGAGCTGGGCGCCGTGCCGCGCCTGGCGCAGTCGGCCAGCGGCGGCACGTCCTATAGCGCCTCCTTCGACGTGACGGACGGCAAGCCGGAAGTGCAGGTCAGCAGCAGCCTGCAGGGCCTGGCGATCGACTTCCCCGCACCCCTCGGCAAAAGTGCCGATTCGGTCTTGCCGCTCGACTTCCACACCCGCCTCCTGCCCCGTGAGGGCGCCGAGCCGCAGCGCGACGAACTCGGCATGGCGTTGGGCGAAGTCGTGGCGGCGCGTTTCCTGCGGGCCATCGACGGCCCGACGCCCCGGGTGCTGGCCGGCCGGCTGGCGGTCGGCGCCGATGCGGCCCGGCCGGCGCCGCTGCCGGCAGAAGGCGTCTCGGCCCAGGTGCGTCTGGCGGCGCTGGATGTCGATGCCTGGCGGGCGCTCATCCAGCGCGTCGGCGAGCAGCCGAAGCCCGCCGACGCGGCGCCGGCGCCGGTCACCCCTGCCTCCGAGCGCTCGGAGTCGGCCGATTACCTGCCCGACACCCTGCTCCTGCGTGCCGACGTGCTGACGGTCGCCGGCCGCACGCTGCACCAGGTGGCGATCGACGGCTCTCACGCAGGCAAGCGCTGGCGCGCCGAGGTCGATGCCCGCGAACTCGCCGGCAAGGTCGAATACCAGCAGGCCGACGGCAAGGATCCGGGCCGGGTCTTCGCCCGCCTGTCGCGCCTGCAGGTGCCGGATACGGCGGCCCAGGACGTCGAGTCGCTGACGGACGGCCGGGAGTCGGCGGGCGCTGCCGAGGCCGCGTCGGCCAGGCCGCTGCCGGCACTCGACATCGTGGTCGACGATTTCCAGCTGAAGGATCGCCGCCTGGGCCGCGTCGAAGTGCAGGCGGTCAACCGGGATGCCGAATGGCGCCTCGACAAGCTGCAGCTGAGCTTGCCCGAAGCCGTCCTATCGGCCAAGGGCCGCTGGGGCCGACGCGCGCCGGGCACGGCACGCCGCACCGAGCTGGATTTCCGGCTCGACCTGAAGGACAGCGGGGCGCTGCTCGGCCGTTTCGGCATGCCGGGGGTCATCGCGCGCGGCAGCGGCACCTTGAAGGGCAACCTCGACTGGCCGGGCTCGCCCTTCGGCCCCGACTACACCGCCATGGACGGCGCACTGCGGCTGGACGTGGCGTCCGGCCAGTTCCTGAAGGCCGACCCGGGCCTGGCCAAGCTGCTCGGCGTGTTGTCGCTGCAGTCCCTGCCGCGCCGGCTCACGCTGGATTTCCGCGACGTCTTCAGCGAAGGTTTCGCCTTCGACCATGTACGCGGCGACGTGCGCATCGACGACGGCATCGCCCGCACCAGCAACCTGGAAATGAAGGGCGTCGCCGCCGAGGTTTCCATGGACGGCAGCGCCGACATCCGCCGCGAGACGCAAGACCTGAAAGTGGTGGTGGTGCCGGAGATCAACGCGGGCACCGCGTCCCTGCTGGCCACCATCGTCAATCCGGTGGTGGGCCTGAGCACTTTCGTGGCGCAGGCGGTGCTGCGCGGCCCGCTGATCCGCGCGACCACGCAGGCCTTCGAGATCACCGGCCGCTGGGACGATCCCAAGATCGTCAAGGTGACCGGCGGCGCGGCCCGCTGACCCCGAGGCCCTGCCGGATCGGGGCCGGCTCCGCGCGACAATGCGCCAGACGCCGCCGCCTCCGCGCGCGGCCCCGCGCCACCTCCCGACCCGACCCCAAGAAGTTTCACCATGCAAGTCGCCACCCTGCAGATGGTCTCCGGCCCCGTGCTGGCCGATAACCTCGCCAGCGCCCGCGCGCTGCTGGAGCAGGCCGCGCAGGCCGGCGCCGAGCTGGCGGTGCTGCCCGAATATTTCTGCCTGTTCGGTCACCAGGACACCGACAAGCTGGCGCACCAGGAGGCCTGGGGAGCCGACGGCCCGATCCAGTCCTTTCTGGCGACCAGCGCCCGGGAGCAGGGGGTGTGGATCGCCGGCGGCACCTTGCCGGTCTCGACCGGCGATCCGGCGCGGGTCTTCAACACCTTGCCGGTGTTCGACCCCCGGGGCGAAGCGGTGGCGCGCTACGACAAGATGCACCTCTTCCGTTTCGACGACGGCCAGAAGGCCTACGACGAAGCCCGCACGCTCGATCCGGGCGCGGAGCCTGCATGGTTCGATCTCCCCTCGCGCGACGGCCATCGCTGGCGCGTGGGCCTGTCCATCTGCTACGACCTGCGGTTTCCGGAGCTGTACCGCGCGTATTCGGCGGCCGGCTGCGACCTGCTGCTGGTGCCCTCGGCCTTCACCCATGTCACCGGCCAGGCCCATTGGGAACTGCTGCTGCGCGCCCGGGCGGTGGAAAACCTGGCCTTCGTCGCAGCGGCCGCGCAGGGCGGCGTGCATGCCAACGGGCGGCGCACCTGGGGCCATTCGATGGTGATCGGCCCCTGGGGCGGCCTGCTGGCGGAAAAGGCCGGAGACGGCGCCGGCATCGCCATGGCGCAGCTGGACGCGGCCGAGCTGGCGGGGGTGCGTGGCCGGCTTCCGGCCCTGGCCCATCGCCGCCTGTGAGCCGGAGCGTCGGCAGCCAGGGCGCGGCATGAAGCCATCGTTCATCCCCTTGCCACAGGTGCAGCCCGGCCTGTTCTTTCCGGCACGCCGGCCTTTCGCCTGGCGCCGCTGGTCGCTCTGGCCGGTGCTGATCGGGCTGGTCGTGACCATGCTGGTCATCCTGGTCTGGCTGGCCGGCCGCTACGAGGCCAGCCAGGTGCAGAGCCGCGTCGAGCGCGACGTGGGCGACGCGGCGGCCGACATCCGCAGCGGCCTGGCGCGCGACCTGCAAAGCCTGCAGGCGCTGCAGTCGGTGGCCCTGCCGGCACCCGGCGGCGAGCCTGCGCAGCCCTGGAACGATGCCGCGCGGCAGCTGCTGCGCGAGCGCCGCGAGCTGGTCCGCATCGAGTCGCGCGACCGTTCGATGCGGCTGCTCTCGGGGGTCGATACGCCCTACCGCCCGCCCCCGATGTCCGACGCCTCCGACCCCTCCGACCGGCTGGGCAACCCCGACGACACGCTCACCTGCGCCACCGCCCGGCGCACCGGCACGCCGATGTATTCGCCCAGCCACTTCCTGCGCCGCCAGGACGGCCTGGGTTTCGAGGTGATCGAGCTCTGCGTCCCGGTGCAGCGCGGCATGCAGCCGGACGGCTATGTCATCGCCACCTTCTCGCTGCAGGAAATGCTGGCCAGCCTGATCGGACCGCAGATCCTGCGCCACCAGGACGTCTCCTTCACCGAATCCGACGGCACCCGGCTGGCCGCGCTGCACGGTTCGGCACGGCGCGGCACGCGGCTTTTCTCGGCGCAACAGCTGCTCGACCTGCCCGGCGCCGCGCTGGTGCTGCGCATGGAAAGCTGGCACGGCGCGCCCAGCGTGTTCCCCAACGTATTGACCGCGCTGGTCACCTTCATGTCGATCGCGCTGGTGTCGGTGATGGTGCTGCTGTCCAAGGACAACCGGCGCCGGCTGCAGGCCGAACACGACCTCGCCGAGGCGCTGGCGTTTCGCAAGGCGATGGAGGATTCGCTCGTCACCGGCCTGCGCGCGCGCGACCTGCGCGGCCGCATCACCTACGTGAATCCGGCGTTCTGCAAGATGGTCGGTTTCGAGACGGAAGAGCTGCTCGGCCTGGATGGCGACCTGCCGTACTGGCCGCCGGAAAAGGCCGACGAGAACCGGCGGCGCCAGGCGCACCGCATCGCCGGCGAGGCGCCGCCGCCGCCGCAGGAGGGCGTCGAATCCATCTTCATGCGGCGCGACGGCACGCGCTTTCCGGTGCTGATCATCGAGGCGCCGCTGATCAACGCGCAGGGCCTGCATACCGGCTGGATGGGCGCCTTCCTCGACCTGAGCGAACAGCGCCGCATCGAGGAGCTGTCGCGCGCCAGCGCCGAGCGGCTGCAGGCGACCGCCCGGCTCGCCACGGTCGGCGAAATGGCCTCGTTGCTGAGCCACGAACTCAACCAGCCGCTGGCGGCCATCTCGAGCTATGCCACCGGTTCGCTCAACCTGCTGTCCTTCGACCGCGAAGGCCCGGCACCCGACTCCGGCACGCTGCGCGACATCTCCATGGCCATGCACCGCATCGGCGAACAGGCCGAGCGCGCCGGCCGGGTCATCCGCAGCGTCAACGACTTCGTGCGGCGCCGCGACCAGGCGCGCGAGGCCATCGCGCCGCGTGCGCTGATCGACGCCGTCATGCCCCTGATCGGCCTGCAGGCCCGCAAGCTGAATGTGGAGGTGCGCATCCGCGTCGACGCCGGCCTGCCGGACGCCCTGTGCGACCGCACCATGGTCGAGCAGGTGCTGCTCAACCTGGCCCGCAACGGCATGCAGGCGATGGCGCAGGTCGGCATTCCGCAGCGGGTGCTGGAGATCGGCGCGCGCACCGCGCCGGCCGACGCGCGCGGCGGCTGGCTCGAATTTCGCGTGTGCGATCGCGGCCCCGGCATCGCGCCGGAAGTCGAGGCCCAGTTGTTCACGCCCTTCTTCACCACCAAGAGCGAAGGCATGGGCCTGGGCCTGAGCCTGTGCCGCACCGTCGTGGAACAGCACGGCGGCCAGCTCGGCCACGCGCCCCAGCCGGGCGCGGGCACCGTTTTCTTCTTCACCCTGCCTGCGGGCAAAAAGGACAGCGACCGTGGTTTCCGCACTTGACGCGACGGTATTCATCGTCGACGACGACGCCGGCGTGCGCGACGCCCTGGCCTGGCTGCTGCGCTCGCGCCGCCTGCTCAGCGAAACCTACGCCAGCGCCGAAGCCTTCGACCAGATGCTGCAGCAGGCGGGCGGCAACGGCGGCGCCACCATGGCGCCGCTGTCGCACCCGTGCTGCCTGCTGCTGGACGTGCGCATGCCCGGCATGAGCGGACTGGCGCTGTTCGATACTTTGGTGGCGCGCGGCCTGCACACGGTCATGCCGGTGATCTTCCTGACCGGCCACGGCGACGTGCCGACGGCGGTCGACGCGGTACGGCGCGGCGCCTACGATTTTTGCGAAAAACCGTTTTCGGACAACGCCCTGGTCGACCGCATCGAGCGCGCGCTGCAGCACTCCGCGGAGGTGTTGCAGCGGCGCCAGGAGGCGCAGGGCGTGCAGCGCCAGCTGATGGAGCTGACCGACCGCGAACGCGACGTGATGCGCCTGGTGGTCGAAGGCCTGCCGAACAAGCTGATCGCCGACCAGCTCGACATCAGTGTGCGCACGGTGGAGGTGCACCGCGCCCGGGTGTTCGACAAGATGAACGTGCGCTCGGCGGTCGAGCTGGCCAACCTGCTGCGGGCGGCCGCGGCCTGAATCGTCAGGAGGCGTTGCGGGCCGCTTCGAGGTGCGCCTTGGCGCGTTGTGCCAGCGCGATGTCTTCCGGGGATTCCGGCGTGAAGGGCGTCGCCGGAATCGGCCGGCCGTGCGAGTCGACCGAGACGAAGACGATCAGGCATTCGGTGGTCTTCTGCATCTGGCCGCTCTTCATGTCGCCGCTGCGCACCTCGACCGAGATGTTCATGCTGGTATTGCCGGTGAAGGCCATGCGGGCCTCCACCTCGACCAGGTCGCCGATCATGATCGGCCGGTGGAAGCGGATGCTGCCCAGGAATACCGTCACGCAGTAGCGCTTGGACCAGCTGGTGGCGCAGGCGTAGCCGGCCTCGTCGATCCACTTCATGACGGTGCCGCCGTGAACCTTGCCGCCGAAGTTGACCGTACTGGGCTCGGCCAGGAAACGCAGGGTGATGCTGGACATTGTTTTGGGTTTCGTGGGGTTGTCTGGAGGCGCGGTCAGAGCGGCAGCTCGGTGTAGAAACGCCCGCCGTGATACAGCAGCGGCGGTGCGCCTTCGCGGTGCGCGCAGGCCTCTACCTCGCCGATGAAGACGGTGTGGTCGCCCTCGATGTAGCGGCTGCGGCTGAAGCATTCGAAGGTGGCGGCGGCGCCGGCGATCAGCGGCGCGCCGTTGACGCCTTCGGTGAACTGCACGCCGGCCCAGCGGTCGGCGGAGCGCGAGGCGAACTGCATCGCCAGCGCCTGCTGGTCGGCGGCCAGCACGTTGATCGCGTAGTGCGTGCCCTGCACGAAGGCGGCCAGCGAACTGGACGCGTGCGACAGGCTCCACAGGACCAGCGGCGGCTCCAGCGAGACCGAGTTGAAGGAATTGGCCGTCAGCCCCACCAGCACGCCCTGCGCGGAGCGGGCGGTGACGATGGTGACGCCGGTGGCGAACATGCCCAGCGCGCTGCGGAACTCAGGCGCGGAGAAAGACGGGGCTCGGGCCTGGATCGCCGGGGTTGCGGATGCCATCAGGTAGGGCGCCGCAGGGGCGGCGGATTGAAGTCGGACATGAATTATCGAGCCCCGGGCACGTCGATGAGCCAATCGGGCCGGAAGTCCCGTTGCTCGTCCTTGTGCGCGTAACCCAGCGGATTGGCCACGACCCTGCAACCGTGGGAGACGTAGTCGCTCGGTGCGTGGAGATGTCCGTGAAGCCAGAGTTGTGCCAGCGGCAACAGGCCGTCGAGCCGGTTGCAGAATCCGGCCGTGCCCGGCACCAGTCCGTAGCGCGGATCGGCGCTGCCCAGGCTGGGGGCGAAGTGGCTGACCACCACGGTCGGGCCGTCGAAAGGGCGTTCGAGCACGCTGCGCAGCCACTGCTGGCAGACCAGCGCCTGTGAGCGCAGCGCGGCCGCCATCCAGGGCTGGCCCTGGCGCGTGGTGCCGGTCTTGGCCAGGTAGAAATCGGCGGCGCGCATGGCCTTGGACCGGATCGGTTCGGCTTTCTGCGGCGTGGCGTCCGGCGGCACCAGGGCGTCGAAATCGGTCCAGAGGGTGCTCCCGAGAAAGCGCACGCCGTCGATGACCGTCTGCTCGCGCTCCAGCCAGGTGATTCCCAGCCGGTCGCACAGGCGGCGCAGGCGGCCATGGGCGGCATCGAAATCCTGGGCGTCGTACTCGTGGTTGCCGGGCACGAAGACCACCGGCGTCGGCCATCCGCCGAATTGCGGCAACGGCGAAAAACGGCTGAGTCCGAAATCGCCCGCGGGCAGCAGGGAGCCGGGTTTGTCGGCGCCGATGTCGCCTGCCAGCACCAGCAGGTCGGCACCGGGGGCCGGCTGGAAACGCCTTTCCGGCTGTACTTCGAGGTGCAGGTCTGACAGGAGTTGCAGGTTCATCGGATCGTGATTCGGCGCTGTTTTAGGTTTTTTTCATTCTATCGGCGCGGTTCCAGCCGCGATCGGTTGGCAAAATGCGGCGCGCGCATTTAGGGCCGATTACCGCGCGGTGTTGCGCGGTCCCCGGGGCCGACGCCGCGTCACATCGGTCCGGCCAGTTCGGCCGAGCGGGCGACCGCGCGGCGCAGCCACTCATGGGCCGCGGCGTTCTGCTGGCGCTTGTGCCACAACGCGTCGACATGCACGGTAGGCACCGGGAACGGCAACGGTCGCCAGACGATGCGGTCGGCCAGCCCGGTGGCGCCGACGAAGTGGCGCGGCAATACGGTCAACAGGTCGGACTGCGCCACCACCCGGCCGGCGGTGAAGAACTGGTTGACGGTCACGGTCACCCGGCGCTGCCGGTTGATCAGCGCCAGCGCCTCGTCGATGAAACCGTAAGGCCGGCCCGAAAAACTCACCAGCATGTGGCGGGCGGCGCAAAAGCGTTCGGTGGTGAATTCCTGGTCGGACAGTTCCGCCAGCGGATGGCCCTTGCGCATCACGCAGACGTATTCGCCGTGATAGAGGCGCTGGTGCGCGAAGGTCTGGTCCTCGCCGGCCTGGCTGCGGGCGGTGAGGTCGGCCAGTACCGCCGGGAAATATCCGACGGCCAGGTCGGCGGATTCGTCGGCCAGCAGCTTGCGCGGATCGCGCGTGGCCAGCGGCAGGGCGCGCAGCTGGATGCCGGGAGCCTCGTTTTCCAGGATGTTGACCAGCCCGGGCATGACGACAGCGGCGGTGGCGTCGGCCATGGCGAGCACGAACGAAATGTCGGCGTTCCCCGGCGCGAAGGTGGCCGGCGAAAGGGACCGCTGCAACTGGCGAAGCGCGTCGCGGACGTCGGGCCAGAGAGCCAGGGCGCGCGGGGTGGGCTCCATCCCCAGTCCCTGGCGGCGCACCAGTTCGTCGTCCAGGATGTTGCGTAAACGCCGCAGTGCGTTGCTGACCGCCGGCTGGGTCAGATTGAGGTTGTGCGCGGCCCGGGTCAGGCTGCGTTCTGCCATCACCTCGTCGAAGACCCGCAGGAGATTGAGATCGAAAGTGCGGAAATTGAGACCTGTCATGGGCACCGCCTCGGGGGGTTGTATCACTGGCGTGAATAGTACCAATCACCTAAATAAAGTGGAGAAGCAGGGGGGTAAACCCTAGTATTCATTCACCCGCCGGACGGAAGTTGTCCGGTAACCACCGAGGACTTCACCATGACCAGCTTCGTACAACCTTCTTTCTCGTTCCAGCACGCCGGTGTCGACCGCGCTGAAGCCGCTGCCTTCGTGGTGGCACCCCTGCGCCGCCTGACCGCCCGCGCCCTTGCCGCCCTGCAGGCATGGCGCCTGAGCATCGACCACGCCTCCGAAGACCACAAGCTGTGGGAACTGGCCATGTCGGATGCCCGCGTGATGGCCGACATCAGCCGCGCGATGAAGCAGGGCGCACCCAACAAGGTCGCTTTCTACTGATCGTTCCGACGACAACGGCTGCTTCCGGCGGCCGTTTCGTCGAGCGGGGTGTCGGCGAGTCGAGTGTCCTTCTCCGATTTTGGCTTCTCTGCTTCTCTGCTTCTCCGATCTCAAAAATGCCGTGACCGCGCGTCACGGCTTTTTTTCGTCCGCACGGCTCGACCCGTCACGGCGCGGGCGACACCCGCAGCAGCCGGGCTTCCGGGCCGTCGGTCAGCAGGTATAGCAAGCCGTCCAGTCCGAACTTCAGGTCGCGGATGCGCGCATCGAGTTCGCCGAACAGCTTTTCCTGGCTCACCACCCGCCGGCCTTCGAGCCGCACCCGGTACACCCCTTTGCCGACCAGCGCCGCGCTCAGCAGATCGCCTTTCCATTGCGGAAAACGGTCGCCGCCTGCCACCGCCAGTGCCGATGGCGCGATGGACGGGGTCCAGTGCAACAGCGGTGGCTCCATGCCGGGCAGTTCGGTATAGGGCGTGATCCGGGCGCCGATGTAGTCGACGCCATGTGTCACCAAGGGCCAGCCATGGTTGACGCCCGGCCGTATCAGGTTGATTTCGTCCCCGCCCTTGGCCCCGTGGTCGTTGGCGTACAGGCGCTGGTGGGCCGCGTCGTAGGCCAGGCCCTGGACGTTGCGATGGCCCAGGCTGTAGACGGCCGCCGCGGCGCCGGTGTCCCGGGCAAAGGGGTTGTCGGCCGGCACCGAGCCGTCGCGGTTCAGGCGCAGCAATTTGCCCAGGTGGCTGCGCGGGTTCTGTGCCTGCTCGCGCCCGTCGAAGCCGTCCCCGACACTGAAGACCAGCGTGCGATCCGGCAAGAAAACCAGCCGCCCGCCGAAATTGGATCGTCCTGACTTGGCCGGCGTCGCATCGAACAGGGTGCGCAAACCCACCAGCCGGTCGTCTTCCAGCCGTGCGGTATGGATCCGCAGGTGGTTGGAGCGCGTGCTGCCCTGCATCGAGCTGAGGAACAGCATCCGCGTGCGCGCGAAGTCGGGGTCCGGCACGACGTCGATCAGGCTGCTGGTGTCGTCCAGCCCGCCGGTCGGCAGGCCCGCGACGGCCTGCGGCAGCAGGCGCCCCTGGGCGTCGATCACCCGCAACCGGCCGGGACGTTCGCCCACCAGCATGCGGCCGTCTGGCAGAAAAGCGATGGTCGCCGGCGATTTCAGCTGGTCGGTGACGGTCTCGATGCGGTAGCCGGACGCCTGGGCCGACGCAACGAAGGCGGCCAGCAGGACGGCAAAACGCGCCTTCATGCGGACGCCCTTCGATGCCCTGGCACCGACCAGCCGAAAAGCAGGCCACCGACCAGCGCGCCGGTCAGCATCCAAGCAGTGCCCGCCACGTCGCGCGTCGCCGCGATGAGGGTCGGCATCGGCGCCACCGCGTCGGTGACCTGCAAGGCGATGCCCAGGCCCACCACCGCAGCGACGGCCAAGACCGGCGCCTCGGGCCATCCCAGGCGGCGTGCCGCCCAGGCTCCGGTCGGCAGGGCCACGAGGAAGGCTGCGCAGACGATGCCCGCATAGGCCGGCGTGAAACCGATCAGGTCCTGGCCGGTGGTGCGCAGCCGGATGTCCGGCGGCACCGGCACACCCATCGCCTGCAGCGCAGCCAGGTTGATCTGGGTCTGGATGATCGATCCCAGCAGGGCGGTGACGAGCACCGCGAGAAGAAAGCCCGGCACGAAAGGCCGGTAACGCCGAAGGTTCATGGGCGGATTCTGGACCGGCGTCCGCCGCCCGCCATGTGGGAACACCGCGCGTCGTGGCGAAAAAAAAGGGCACCCGATCGGGTGCCCTTCGCGGTAGCGGGATCGTCCTGACGATCAGGCGGCTGCCAGGCGCTTTTCGAGTGCGGCCTTGGTGTCGCGCAGGTCTTGCGGCAGGCGCTCGCCGATCTGGTCGAACAGGGCTTCGTGCAGTTCGAGTTCGGCCTTCCAGGTGGCGGCATCGCAGCGGGTGGCGGTGTCGAACTGGTCCTGGCTGAAATCGAGGCCGGTCCAGTTGAGGTCGGCGTAGGCCGGGCTGGTGCCGGTGATGTGGTCGACGCCGGCGCCGGCCTTGCCTTCGAGGCGGTCGATCATCCAGGCCAGGACACGCATGTTCTCGCCGTAGCCGGGCCAGACGAACTTGCCGTCGGCGCCCTTGCGGAACCAGTTGGTCTGGAAGATCTTCGGCAGCGTGGCGCCGGAGGCCTGCAGCTTCTGGCCCAGGGCGATCCAGTGCTGGAAGTAGTCGCCCATGTTGTAGCCGGCGAAGGGCAGCATGGCGAAGGGATCGCGGCGCACCACACCCTGCTGGCCGAAGGCCGCAGCGGTGGTTTCCGAACCCATGGTGGCGGCCATGTAGACGCCTTCGAGCCAGTCGCGGGCTTCGGTCACCAGCGGCACGGTGGTCGAGCGGCGGCCGCCGAAGATGAAGGCGTCGATCGGCACGCCGGCCGCGTCGTCCCAGGCCGGGTCGAGCGCCGGGTTGTTGGTGGCGGGCACGGTGAAGCGCGAGTTCGGGTGGGCTGCCTTGGCGCCGGTGGTCTTGGCGATCTCGGGCGTCCAGTCCTTGCCTTGCCAGTCGATCAGGTGCTCCGGCAGGGCCTTGCCCGGTGCGTCGTATTCCATGCCTTCCCACCAGACGTCGCCATCGTCGGTGAGGGCGACGTTGGTGAACACCACGTCGCGGTCCAGGCTGCGCATGCAGTTCGGGTTGGTCAGCATGTTGGTGCCGGGGGCCACGCCGAAGTAGCCGGCTTCCGGGTTGATGGCGTACAGCTTGCCGTCGGCGCCGGGCTTGATCCAGGCGATGTCGTCGCCGATGGTGGTGACCTTCCAGCCTTCGAAGCCTTCCGGCGGCACCAGCATCGAGAAGTTGGTCTTGCCGCAGGCCGAGGGGAACGCGGCGGCGACGTGATACTTCTTGCCGGCGGGCGAGGTCACGCCCAGGATCAGCATGTGTTCGGCCAGCCAGCCTTCGTCGCGGCCCATGGTCGAGGCGATGCGCAGCGCGAAGCACTTCTTGCCGAGCAGCGCGTTGCCGCCGTAGCCCGAACCGTAGGACCAGATTTCGCGCGTCTCGGGATAATGAACGATGTACTTGGTCTTGTTGCAGGGCCACTTCACGTCGGCCTGGCCCTCGGCCAGCGGAGCGCCGACGGTATGCATGCAGGGGACGAAGTCGCCTTCCACGCCCAGCACGTCGTACACGCCACGGCCCATGCGGGTCATGGTGCGCATGCTGACGGCCACGTACGGGCTGTCGGACAGCTCGACGCCGATGTGGGCGATGGGCGAGCCCAGCGGGCCCATCGAGAAGGGCACCACGTACATCGTGCGGCCGACCATGCAGCCGTCGAACAGCGGCTGCATCGTGGCGCGCATCTCGGCGGGGTCCATCCAGTTGTTGGTGGCGCCGGCATCGTCCTTGTTCTGCGAGCAGATGAAGGTGCGGTCCTCGACACGGGCCACGTCGCTCGGGTCGGACAGCGCCAGGAAGCTGTTCGGGCGCTTGGCCGGGTTCAGCTTCTGGAAGGTGCCGGCGTCGACCAGCTGCTGGCACAGGCGGGCGTATTCCTCGTCGCTGCCGTCGCACCAGTAGATGTCCTTGGGCTTGCACAGGGCGACCATGTCGGCGACCCAGGCGATGAGCTTGGCGTTGCGGACATAGTTCGGGGCATTGAGTTCGATGCCTTGCATGACGGGTGCGTTCATGGGGTACTCCAAGTTGAAAAATCGGCTTACCGGAGGCGGCCGCAACGCTGTCGAGGTGTCGGCGACAGGGGGCTCGGGCCTCGGGAAAGACGACTTTTGCGGCGTGCTGCGCCGCGCAGGATGACGATTCTATGAATCCCCGCCCGTCGGCGCATCAGGTTTCGCCCGTGTTTCATGCAAAAGCTGCATGGAACTATGCGCCGGGCGATCCGGCCGCCCGGGCGTGAAAAAGCCCTGCGGGCGGGTGCCGGCAGGGCTTTCGGCAGGCGGGGGAGCGGCTCAGGCCATGTAGACCGCGATGAAGGCCAGCAGGAACATCAGCACGCCGCCGACGATCGGCAGCACGATCGGCATCAGGTGCACCACCTGCTCGATGGGATCGTGCGGCTGCGCGCCGGGCGAACCGGCGATGTGCGCGCGCGGGTCGTGGGTGTTGTCCGGAGCGGGGGCGTTCGTGGAGGCGTCGACAGGCAGGGTCATGGGGTATGCGTCCAGGGTCAGCGGCAGGGGCCGTGTCAAATTTTAGCGGTGCACGTCGCTCGTGCACCGCATCCGAGGGTTAGCGATGAGAGCCGTGGTCAGTCGGCGGCCATCGCCACCCGCAACACCTCGGCACCGTAGGCCTCGAGTTTCTTGCCGCCGATGCCGCTGATGCCCTGCAGGTCGTCCAGCGACGAGGGCGCCCGCTCGGCGATGGCCGCCAGCGTGGCGTCGTGGAAGATCACGTAGGCCGGCAGGTTGTGCTCGCGCGCCACCTCGGCCCGCCACGCCTTGAGGGCCGCGAAACGCGCCTGGCCGGTGCCGTCGAGCGTGGCGGCCGCCGACGCCGTGCGGGCCGAGCGCTCCCGGCGGGGCGCCCTGGCTGCCGGCGTCGAAACCGACAGCCGCAGCCGCACCGGCGTCTCGCCCTTGAGCACCGCCCGGGAGCCGTCGCTCAGCACCAGCGTGTTGTAGGCGGCCGCGTCGACCTGCAGCGCGCCGGTCGCGATCAGCTGGCGCAGCACGCCGCGCAACTGCGGCTCGGACACATCCGCGCAGAGACCGAAGGTGGACAGCTTGTCGTGGCCGTGCTGCAGCACCTTTTCGGTGGCCTTGCCGCGCACGATGTCCATGATCTGGCCGGCGCCGAAACCGATGCCCTGTTGCTTGCGGATCCAGTAGATGGTCGACAGCAGCTTGCGCGCCGCGTCGGTGCCGTCCCAGATGTCGGGTGGGTTCAGGCAGTTGTCGCAGTTGCCGCAGGGGGTGCTTTGTTCACCGAAGTAGCCCAGCAGACGCACCCGGCGGCAATCGGTGGCCTCGGCCAGCGCCAGCAGCGCGTCGAGCTTGCCGCGCATCACCTGCTTGAAGTCGTCGCCGGCGGGGCTTTCGTCGATCATGCGGCGCTGGTTCACCACGTCCTGCAGGCCGTAGGCCATCCAGGCGTCGGCGGGCTGGCCGTCGCGGCCGGCGCGACCGGTTTCCTGGTAGTAGCCCTCGATGTTCTTGGGCATGTCGACGTGGGCGACAAAACGCACGTCCGGCTTGTCGATGCCCATGCCGAAGGCGATGGTGGCGCACATGACGATGCCGTCTTCGCGCAGGAAACGATCCTGGTGGCGCTGGCGCACGGCGGCATCCAGGCCGGCGTGATAGGGCAGGGCGTTCAGCCCGGCGTCGTTCAGCGCCTGGGCCAGTTCCTCGACCCGCTTGCGCGACTGGCAATACACCACGCCGGCCTCGTCCGCGTGCTCGCGCTCGATGAAGCGCAGCAGTTGCTGCGTGGGTTCCTTCTTCTCGACGATGGCATAGCGGATGTTCGGCCGGTCGAAGCTGCTGACGAACTGGCGCGCGTCCTGCAGTTTGAGGCGCTCGACGATGTCGGCGCGGGTGAGGTCGTCGGCGGTGGCGGTGAGCGCGATGCGCGGCACTTGCGGGTAGCGCTCGTGCAGGATCGACAGGCCGCGGTATTCGGGGCGGAAATCGTGGCCCCACTGGCTGACGCAATGGGCCTCGTCGATGGCGAACAGCGCCAGCCGGCCGTTGTCGCGCAGCTTGTCGAGCAGTTCGAGGAAGCGCGGCGTGGTCAGCCGCTCGGGGGCGGCGTAGATCATGGTGATCTCGCCGCGCTGCATGCGGCGCTCGACGTCCTGGGTCTGCTGCCAGTCGAGGGTGGAATTGAGGAAAGCGGCTTCGACGCCCGCCTCGTGCAGCGCGCCGACCTGGTCGTGCATCAGTGCGATCAACGGTGACACCACGATGCTGATGCCCTTGCCGGCGCGCTGCCGCGCGATGGCGGGGATCTGGTAGCAGAGCGACTTGCCGCCGCCCGTGGGCATCAGCACCAGGGCGTCGCCGCCGTCGCAGACGTGTTCGACGATGGCGGCCTGCTCGCCGCGGAAGGCGGTGTAGCCGAAGACTTCGTGGAGGATATCGGCCGGCAGGGCGCTGGCGTGGGGGAGGGTGGCGGATGGCACCGGGCGATTGTCCCCGATCGCCGCGCCGCCCGTCGCCGACACCACTGGCACGTTGATTGCAACGCAGCGCCGGTCGTGCAAACCCTAGCCTGTCTAGACAACAAATCGGTGCACGCTACCGGGCCGGCGCACCGAAAACAGGCGCCGTCTCCGGTTGTCTAGACAAATATTTTCAGATCCGAACCGAGGATTTCCCATGGTCAAGATGGTCGTCAAATTCACTTCCCTGATGGTTGCCGGCCTGTGCGCCGCGGCCGCCGTCACGCCCGTGGCGGCCCAGGACGCCAGGATCGTCCTCGGCATGTCCGGCTGGACCGGTTTCGCACCCCTGAGCCTGGCCGACAAGGCCGGCATCTTCAAGAAGAACGGCCTGGACGTCGAGCTGAAGATGATTCCGCAGAAGGATCGCCACCTGGCGCTGGCATCCGGCGCCATCCAGTGCGCGGCCACCACCGTCGAGACCCACGTCGCCTGGAACGCCAACGGCGTGCCCATTGTGCAGATCTTCCAGATGGACAAGTCCTACGGTGCCGACGGCCTGGCGGTGCGCAACGACATCAAGACCTTCGCCGACCTCAAGGGCAAGTCCATCGGTGTCGACGCACCCGGCACCGCGCCCTTCTTCGGCCTGGCCTGGATGCTCAGCAAGAACGGCATGAGCCTGAAGGACGTCAAGCTCACCACCCTGGCGCCGCAGGCCGCCGCGCAGGCCTTCGTGGCCGGCCAGAACGACGCCGCCATGACCTATGAGCCCTACCTGTCCACGGTGCGCAACGCACCGGATTCGGGGAAGATCCTGGCGACCACGCTCGACTACCCGATGGTGATGGACACCGTCGGCTGCGCACCCACCTGGCTCAAGGCCAACGCCAAGGCGGCCCAGGCGCTGACCAACTCGTACTTCGAGGCGCTGGAGATGATCAGGACCGACCCGGCGAAGTCCAACGAGCTGATGGGCTCGGCCGTCAAGCAGACCGGCGAGGCCTTCGCCAAGTCGTCGGCCTACCTGCGCTGGCAGGACAAGGCGGCCAACCAGAAGTTCTTCGCCGGCGAACTGACCGCCTTCATGAAGGACGCCGAAAAAATCCTGCTCGAGGCCGGCGTGATCCGCAAGGCTCCGGAAAACCTGGCCGTCACCTTCGACGCCTCTTTCATCAAGTAAGAACATGCCCGCAACCCGCACCGCGCCCCGCCGCATGGCGCCGCTGGAACCCGTGGGCGCTCGTGCCCGCTGGCTGCTCGGCATCGGCTTCTTCGTGCTGTTCGTGGCGGTGTGGGCCTTTTTCACGCTGGGTGGCTTCGTCTCGCCCACCTTCCTGGCCAGCCCGGTGACCATGGTCGCCGAGGCCTGGCTGCTGTTCACCGAATACGGCTTCCTGCACGACATCGGCATGACGGTCTGGCGGGTGCTGGGCGGCTTCGTGCTGGCGGCGCTCGTCGCGGTGCCGCTGGGCATCGCCATGGGCGCCTACAAGCCGGTCGAGGCCTTTCTCGAGCCCTTCGTCTCGTTCTGCCGCTACCTGCCGGCCTCGGCCTTCATTCCGCTGCTGATCCTGTGGGCCGGCATCGGCGAGACGCAGAAGCTGCTGGTGATCTTCATCGGCTCGGTGTTCCAGATCATCCTGATGGTGGCGGTGATCGTCGGCGGCGCGCGGCGCGACCTGGTCGAGGCCGCCTACACGCTCGGCGCCGACAGCCGGGGCATCGTGCGGCGGGTGCTCATTCCCGGCGCTGCGCCGGGCATCGCCGAGACGCTGCGGCTGGTGCTGGGCTGGGCCTGGACCTACGTGATCGTGGCCGAACTCATCGGCTCCTCGTCGGGCATCGGCCACATGATCACCGACAGCCAGGCGCTGCTGAACACCGGGCAGATCATCTTCGGCATCATCGTCATCGGCATTATCGGACTGGTCTCCGACCTGTTCTTCAAGACCCTCAACCGGCGCCTGTTCGCCTGGAGCGCGCTGTGAACCAACCGCTTTCCATCCGCGGCGTGTCGCGTGTCTTCGAGGGCGCCCGGGGCCAGCGCACCCAGGCCCTGCAGCCGATCGACTTCGAGGTGCGCGAGAACGACTTCGTCACCATCCTCGGCCCCTCTGGCTGCGGCAAGTCGACCCTGCTGCGCATCGTCGCCGGCCTCGACTTCCCGACCACCGGCGAGGTCAGTCTCGACGGCCGGCGCATCGAGGGCCCGGGCGCCGATCGCGGCGTGGTGTTCCAGAGCTACACGCTGTTTCCCTGGCTCACCATCGCGCAGAACATCCGCTTCGGCCTGCGCGAGCGCGGCCTGAGCGAGGCGGTGCAAAAGGAGCGCAGCGATTTCTTCATCGCCAAGGTGGGCCTGCGCGGCTTCGAGAACCACTATCCCAAGCAGCTTTCCGGCGGCATGCAGCAGCGCACCGCCATCGCGCGGGCGCTCGCCAACGACCCGCGCATGCTGCTGCTCGACGAGCCCTTCGGCGCCCTCGACAACCAGACCCGCGTGCTCATGCAGGAGCTGCTGCTGGGCATCTGGGAGCAGGCGAAGAAAACCGTCCTGTTCGTCACCCACGACATCGACGAGGCCATCTTCATGGCCAACCGCGTGGCGGTGTTCAGCGCGCGGCCGGGCCGCATCAAGACCGAGATCGCGGTCGATTTCCCGCACCCGCGCCACTACACCCTGAAGACCACGCCCGAGTTCATGGCGATCAAGGAACGCCTGACCGAGGAAATCCGGGCCGAGTCGATGGCGACCGAGCCGCATTGAACCCACGCGAGGCAAGCGCTCCATGACTGCCGCCACGCCGCTCTCCATGGCAACGCCCCCGGCCGCGCGCTACCAGCAGGTCAAGGACTTCGTCGCCCGCCAGATCGACGACGGCTCCCTCAAGCCCGGCGACCGCGTGCCATCCGAACACGCGTTGGTGGCCGAATTCGGCATCGCCCGCATGACGGTGAACCGCGCGCTGCGCGAGCTGGCCGAGCAGGGAAAGATCGTGCGGGTGGTCGGCGTCGGTTCCTTCGTGGCCGAAGACAAGCCCAAGTCCACCCTGCTGCAGATCGCCAACATCGCCGACGAAATCCGGCAGCGCGGCCATGCCTACCGCTGCGACGTGCTGTCGCTGGCGCGTGTGGCGGCGCCGCTGGACGTGGCCTCGGCCCTCGACCTGCGCACCGGCGCTTCGGTGTTCGCCGTGCTGTGCGTGCACTTCGAGGACGACGCGCCGATGCAGGTCGAGGAACGCTATGTCAACCCGCGCATGGCGCCCGGTTTCATCGGCCAGGATTTTGCCCATCAGTCGCCCTCCGAATACCTGGTGAAACACGTGCCCTTCGACCAGATCGAACACGTCGTCGACGCCATCCTGCCGACCGCCGAACAGGCCGGCCTGCTCGGCATGCCCGCCACCCAGCCCTGCCTGATGCTGACCCGCCGCACCTGGAACGCCGGCGTGCCGGTCACCCTGGTGCGCTGCCTGCATCCGGGCAGCCGCTACCGCCTCGGCAGCCGTTTCCGCCCCGACGGCAGCGTGCCGCGCCGCTGACCGAAATCTCACCCCTCGAAGAGGCTTTCCGCCATGAGCACATCCGACCCCCGCCACGACCCCGGCCGCGTGATCCGCGCGCCGCGCGGCGCCACGCTGACCTGCAAGAGCTGGCTCACCGAGGCGCCCTTCCGCATGTTGCAGAACAACCTCGACGCCGAGGTCGCCGAGCGCCCGCAGGACCTGGTGGTCTACGGCGGCATCGGCCGCGCCGCCCGCGACTGGGAATGCTTCGACCAGATCCTGGCCTCGCTCAAGGAATTGGAAGACGACGAGTCGCTGCTGATCCAGTCGGGCAAGCCGGTCGGGGTCTTCAGGACGCACGCCAACGCGCCGCGGGTGCTGATCGCCAATTCGAACCTGGTGCCCAAGTGGGCGACCTGGGAAAAGTTTCACGAACTCGACCGCGCGGGCCTCTTCATGTACGGCCAGATGACCGCCGGCAGCTGGATCTACATCGGCGCGCAGGGCATCGTGCAGGGCACCTTCGAGACCTTCGTCGAAGCCGGCCGCCAGCATTACGACAACGATCTTTCGGGCAAATGGATCCTGACGGCGGGCCTCGGCGGCATGGGCGGCGCGCAGCCGCTGGCCGGCGTGCTGGCGGGCGCCTGCGTGCTGGCCGTCGAGTGCCAGCAGAGCAGCATCGACTTCCGCCTGCGCACCCGCTACGTGGACAAGCAGGCGCGCGACCTGGACGACGCGCTGGCCCTCATCGCCCACCACACCGGGCGCAAGGAGGCGGTGTCGATCGCGCTGCTGGGCAATGCCGCGGAAATCGTGCCCGAACTGGCCCGGCGCGCCCGGGCCGGGCTGGCCATCCGCCCCGACCTGGTCACCGACCAGACCTCGGCGCACGACCTGATCCACGGCTACCTGCCCATCGGCTGGACGGTGCCGCAGTGGCAGGCGGCCATGCACGACAGCGCCCTGCACGGCCAGCTGACCGCGGCGGCCGCCCGATCCTGCGTGGCCCACGTGCAGGCCATGCTCGACTTCCAGGCCATGGGCGTGCCGACCGTGGACTACGGCAACAACATCCGCCAGGTCGCCTACGACGAAGGCCTGCTCAACGCCTTCGACTTCCCCGGCTTCGTGCCCGCCTATATCCGGCCGCTGTTCTGCGAGGGCAAGGGCCCGTTTCGCTGGGTGGCGCTGTCCGGCGACCCGGAAGACATCTACAAGACCGACGCGAAGATCAAGGAGCTGTTTCCCGACAACCGGCACACCCACCGCTGGCTCGACATGGCGCGCGAACGCATCGCCTTCCAGGGCCTGCCGGCGCGCATCTGCTGGCTGGGCCTGGGTGAGCGCCACAAGGCCGGGCTGGCCTTCAATGAGATGGTGAAATCCGGTGAACTCAAGGCGCCGATCGTCATCGGCCGCGACCACCTCGACACCGGCTCGGTCGCCAGCCCCAACCGCGAGACCGAAGCCATGCGTGACGGCAGCGATGCGGTCAGCGACTGGCCGCTGCTCAACGCCCTGCTCAACACCGCCGGCGGCGCCACCTGGGTCAGCCTGCACCACGGCGGCGGGGTCGGCATGGGGTACTCGCAGCACGCCGGCATGGTCATCGTCTGCGACGGCACCGACGCCGCCGCGAAGCGCATCGCCAACGTGCTGTGGAACGACCCGGCCAGCGGCGTCATGCGCCATGCCGATGCCGGCTACGACATCGCGGTGGCCGCCGCCCGGCGCCACGCACTCAAGCTTCCCATGGTGAAAGACGGGGTGAAAAATGTCTGATTCGACCGCCGAGATCCATCTGCACTACCTCAACTACCCGGACGTGCAGCAGCTGGCCATGACCGACGCGGAGATCATCGCCGCCGTCGAGCAGGGCCTGGTGGCCCAGGCCCGCGGCCAGGCCACCATCGAACCGCGCATGCACCTGGTGCCCGAGAAGGACTACCCCGGTCATTTCAACGTGCTGCGCGGCTACATCCGCACGCTCGGCGAGCAGGGCGTGGCGGGCGTCAAGGTGGTGGGCGACTTCTATCGCAACTACGAGCTCGGCCTGCCGTCGGAGCTGGCCATCCTGAACCTGTTCAACCCGAAGAACGGCGTGCCGGTGGCCATCATCGACGCCTCGGACATCACCGACATGCGCACCGGCGCGGTCACCGCCATCGGCGCCAGACACCTGGCGCGCAAGGACTCCAGGGTGCTGGGCCACATCGGCGCGCGCGGCACGGCTTACTGGAACGTGCGGCTGCTGCACAGCATCTTTCACTTCGACGAAATCCGGGTGCATTCGCGCCGCAAGGAAAGCCGCGAGGCCTTCGCCGCCAAGCTCGAAAAAGACCTGGGCGTGAAGATCACCGTCACCGACGACTGGGAGTCCTGCGTGCGGGACGCGGACATCGTCGTGGAGGCCTCGCGCCTGGACAAGCCGGCGCCGATGCTCAAGACCGAGTGGATCAAGAAGGGCGCCTGCGTCATCCCCTACGGCACCAACAGCGCGGTCGAGCTGTCGCTGACCGACATCATGGACAAGATGGTGATGGACGACTGGGGCCAGGCCAAGGCCGGCCCTTTCGGTGCGCTGCGGGCCCATGTGGACAGCGGCCGGTTCTCCGAGGCCACCCTGCACGCCGAGCTGGGACAGATCGTCGCCGGCCTGAAGCCCGGCCGCGAGAGCGACGACGAGACCAACCTTTTCTGGCACCGCGGCCTGTCGCTGTCGGACATCGCCCTGGGCTGCGCCATGCTCGACAAGGCCAAGGCGATGGGCATCGGCCAGACCTTGCGCTTTCGCTGAAGCGTGCCGCCATGACGCCGGTCGCCAACGCCCGCATGTACTCGGCCACGCCGCAGGTGCGGGCCGACTGGAAGGCCCTGCTCGGCTGGGCGCTGCGGCACGCGGGCCTGGGCTGGGACGTCGTGGATCACGACCCTCCCGCACCGCTGAACGCCTTGTGGGCGCGGCCGGACCTGGGGCTGGCCATGATGTGCGGCCTGCCGTTTTCCCGACGGGAAAGCAGGCCGACGCTGATCGCCGCGCCGGTGCCGTCGCCTGCCCGATACGGCGGAAAGCCGGTCTATTTCACCGACATCGTGGTGCGCGCCGATGCACCTTTCCGGTCGCTGGAAGACACCTTCGGCGGCACGCTCGGCTACACGCTGGCCGACTCCCTGTCCGGCGGTGTCGCCTGGCGCGCGCTGCTGGCGCCGATGAAGGCCGGCCGCACCGAGAAGCTGTACCGCAAGGCCGTCGGCGACCTGATCCACGCACGCGGCGTGATCGACGCCCTCATGGCCGGCCGCATCGACGTCGGTCCGCTCGACAGCTACTACCACGACCTGCTGCGCCGCAACGACCCGGACTTCGCCGCCCGGGTGCGCACCGTCGCCTCCACGCCGGCCCGCCCGATTCCGCCTTTCATCGCCACCACGGCCCTGGACGACGCCACGCTGGCGCGCCTTCGCGCGGCCCTGCGCGCCGCGGTGAAGGACCCGGCACTGCGCGCCGAAACCGACCGCCTGCTGCTGGCCGACTTCGCCGTGCCCGACCCCGCCGACTACGCCGGGCTGGCCGACCTCGCCGCGCGAGCCGGCCCGTCTTTCGAGGCGCTCTGATGCGCACGGCCGACCGCTGCGAGCCGGCCCGTCCGTCCTGCTTCTTTTCGTCTTTCCATCTCCCCGGAGCCATTCGATGAACGCTGTCTCTATCCGCCTGCTCACGGCCGGAGCCGCCCTGCTGATCGCCGCCTCGGCGACCGCGCAGGACTACCCCGGCCGGCCGATCCGCATGGTCGTGCCCTACCCGGCGGGCGGCATCGCCGACAGGATCGCGCGCGACGCGTCCGACGAACTGGGCCGCCGCCTCAAGCAGACGGTGGTGGTCGAGAACCGCACCGGTGCGGCCGGCAACATCGCCTTCGACTGGGTGGCCCGCCAGCCGGCCGACGGCTATACGCTGCTGCTGGCGCCGGCGTCCAACCTGACGGTGCAGCCGGCGTTGTTCAAGACGCTGTCCTACGACCTGGAAAAGGACTTCACCCCGGTCTCGCTGATGCTGATCACGCCGCAGGTGCTGCTGGTGAATCCGAGCCTGCCGGTGAACACGGCCCGGGAGCTGGTCGAGTACTCCAGGACCCATCCGGGCAAGGTCAATTTCGGGGTCAGCCTGGGCGCGTATTCGCACCTGGCGGGCGAGATGCTCAAGATCCAGTACGGCGCCGATTTCACCGCCATTCCCTACCAGGGCGCAGCACCGGCCATGACCGATCTGCTGTCCGGCCAGACGCAGTTCATCTTCAACGAGGTGACCACCGCAGTTCCCAACGTGCAGGCCGGCAAGCTGAAGGCCCTGGCCGTGGCCTACCGCAGCCGCGCACCATGGCTGCCCAACGTGCCGACCATGGCCGAGGCCGGCTTTCCCGGTTTCGAGGTGACTTCCTGGTACGCGGTCGTGGCCCGCACGGGCACGCCGCGCGCCATCGTCGACAAGGTCTCGCACGAGCTGGCCGCCATCGTGCAGAGCCCCGAGTTCCGCAAGCGCTACGACGAGATCGGCGCCTTCACCGTCGGCAGCACGCCGGAGGAGCTGGGCACTTTCATCAAGTCGGAAACGGTGAAGTGGACGGCGGTGGTGAAGCAGGCCGGCATCCAGCCGAACTGAGCGCGACGATGGCGATGCATCGTTTCTCGCGTGGCGATCTGCCGGCCATGCCGTGGAAGAACGGCGGCGGCACCACCCAGGAAATCGTCTGCTGGCCGCCCGGCGCGGGGCTGGACGATTTCGCCTGGCGCGCCAGCATCGCCACGGTGGCGGCGGCGGGGCCGTTCTCGGTGTTTCCGGGGGTGGACCGCAGCATCCTGCTGCTGGAAGGACAGGGCCTGCGCCTGCAGTCCCATGCTTTCGACCATCGGCTCGACGAGCCGCACCGGCCCTTCGATTTCGACGGCGCGGCGGCGGTCGACTGCAGCCTGCTCGGCGGCGCCACCGCCGACTTCAACCTGATGGTTCGCCGCGCGCTGGGCACCGCCCGCATGCGGGTGCTGATCGACGCCGCGCAAACCGGCGCGGTCGCGCACGGCTTGCTGATGGCGCTGTCCGGCAGCTGGCAGGTCGGCGACGTGTCGCTGGCGGCGGGCGACGGCCTGTACTGGACCGACGAACCGAACGGCTGGGACTGCCGGCCGACCGGCCCGGCGGCACGCCTGCTGGCGATCGAATGGCGCTCCGGCGCCCAAGGAAACCCTGCCCGATGACTGCCTTCGATTCCTATCCCTCCGCCGACGGCCTGTGGACCGGCCTGCGGCTGGCCACCGACCCGGGCACCGAGGCGGCCATCGCGGTCGTCCAGGGCGCGATCGCCTGGGTCGGCCCTCGCGCCGGCCTGCCGACCGAATTCGCGGCACTCCGGCCGCACGACGGCGGCGACGCACTCGTCACGCCCGGACTGGTCGATTGCCACACCCACCTGGTCTACGGCGGGCAGCGGGCCCACGAGTTCGCCATGCGTCTCGCCGGTGCCGGCTACGAGGAGATCGCACGGGCCGGCGGCGGCATCGTCTCCACCGTGCGGGCCACCCGCGAGGCGTCGGAAGACGCACTCTTCGACAGCGCCTCGGCGAGACTGCTGCCGCTGCTGGCCGAAGGCGTCTGCGCCATCGAGATCAAGTCCGGCTACGGCCTGTCGCTGGAACACGAGCGCAAGCAGTTGCGCGTGGCCCGCCGGCTGGCCGGCGCCCACGGCGTGACGGTGCGCACCACCTTCCTCGGCGCACATGCGCTGCCGCCCGAATACACCGGCCGCAGCGGCGAATACATCGACCTGGTCTGCGAGACCATGCTGCCGGCGCTGGCCGCCGAAGGGCTGGTCGACGCGGTCGACGTGTTCTGCGAACGCATCGCGTTTTCGCTGGCCGAGACCGAGCAGGTGTTCCGGGCCGCGCAAGCGCTGGGCCTGCCGGTCAAGCTGCACGCCGAACAGCTGTCGGACATGGGCGGCGCGGCGCTGGCGGCGCGCTACCGGGCGCTGTCCTGCGACCACGTCGAACACCTGTCGCAGGCCGGCATCGGCGCCATGCGGGCGGCCGGCACGGTGGCGGTGCTGCTGCCAGGCGCTTTCTATACGCTGCGCGACACGCAACTGCCGCCCATCGAGGCGCTGCGTGCGGCAGGCGTGCCGATGGCCGTATCGACCGACCACAACCCCGGCACCTCGCCCGCCCTGAGCCTGCTGCTGATGGTGAACATGGCGTGCACCCTGTTCCGCCTGACGGTGCCCGAGGCCATCGCCGGCGTCACCACCCATGCGGCGCGCGCGCTCGGCCTGCAGGACACGCACGGCGAGATCGCGGTCGGCCGCCGCGCCGACTTCGTGCTGTGGAACCTGCGGGAACCGGCCGAACTGGCCTACTGGTTCGGCCAGCGGCCGGTGCGCGCGGTGGTGCGCCGGGGCCGGGTGGCGGTCGCATGAGCGGCGCTCTTTTCGCCGAATACGCGCTGCTGCCGGAAGGCTGGGCGCGCGATGTCTCCCTGGCATGGGATGGGGCCGGCCGGCTGGTATCGGTGGTGCCCGCCAGCGTGGCGCCGCCCGGCGTCGAGCGCGCACGCGGCCCGCTCGTCCCCGGCATGCCCAACCTGCATTCGCACGCCTTTCAGCGCGGCATGGCGGGCCTGACCGAATACCGCGCCGCCTCGCAAGACAGCTTCTGGAGCTGGCGCACCCTGATGTACCGATTCGCCGCGCGGCTCGACCCCGAACGGCTGGAAGCCATCGCGCTGGGGCTGTATGTCGAGATGCTGGAGGCCGGCTATACGTCGGTCTGCGAGTTCCACTATGTGCACCACCAGCCCGACGGCACGCCCTACGCCGACGACGCCGCCCTGGCGCTCGCCCTGATGCGTGCGGCACGGCGCGCCGGCATCGGCCTGACGCTGCTGCCGGTGCTGTACCAGGCCGGCGGCTTCGGCGGCAAGGCGCCCCACGAAGGACAGCGCCGCTTCATCCGCTCCACCGATTCGATGCTGCGGCTGCTGGCGCGCCTGAAGCCGCTGTGCGACGCGCAGGGTGCCCGGCTGGGCCTGGCGCCGCACTCCCTGCGCGCGGTGGCGCCGGAGGGCCTGCGCGATGCCCTGGCCGGCCTCGACGCGATCGATCCGACCGCCCCGGTGCACATCCACATCGCCGAGCAGACCGCCGAGGTGGACGGCTGCCTGGCCTGGAGCGGCCAGCGCCCGGTGGCCTGGCTGCTGGACCATGCGCCGGTCGATGCGCGCTGGTGCCTGGTGCACGCCACCCACATGGACGCCGACGAGTACCGCCGCGCGGCCGCCAGCGGCGCGGTGGCGGGGCTGTGCCCCACCACCGAGGCCAACCTGGGCGATGGCATTTTCGACCTGCCCGCCTGGCGCGCGCACGGCGGGGCCTGGGGCGTCGGCTCCGACAGCCACGCCTGCGTCAATGCCGCCGAAGAGTTGCTGATGCTCGAATACAGCCAGCGGCTGGCGACCCGCCAGCGCAACGTCGCGGCCGAGCCCGGCAAGCCGGTCGCCGAGGCCATGACGCTGGCGGCGGTACGGGGCGGGGCGCAAGCCTCGGGCCGGGCCGTGGCGGGACTCGCCGTCGGGCAGCAGGCGGACTTCGTCGCCCTGGATCCGCTGCACGGCGCCCTGCGCGGCCTGGCCGCCTCGGACATGTTGTCGGCCCATGTCTTCGCCAGCCACCGGGGGAACGCAATCGGCGATGTGTGGAGCGGCGGGAACGCCGTGGTCCGCGACGGCCGGCATGGCTTGCACGAAGAGGCGTCGGCCGGCTTCGTCGCCGCCCGCCGGCACCTGCTGGAAGCCGCGTGAGCGCGGAAGCGGCCTTTGTCGACAGCCTGGTGGCGGCCCTGGGTCCCGATACGGTATGGGTCGGCGACGCGGTGCCGCCGCGCCACTTCACCGACTGGAGCGGCGCCAGCCCGACGCGGCCGCTGGCCCTGGTGCGTCCGCGCAGCACCGGCCAGGTGTCGGCCGTGCTGCGCTTGTGCCACCTGCACCGGGTGCCGGTGGTGCCGCAGGGCGGCCTGACCGGCATGGCGGGCGGTGCGATTCCGGTGGCGGGAGGCATCGCCCTGTCGCTGGACCGCATGAACGCCATCGAGTCGATCGACAGCGCCGCCGGAACGCTTTGCGTGCAGGCCGGCGCCACGCTGCAGTCGGTGCAGGAAGCTGCCGCCGAACGCGGCCTGCTGTTCGGTGTCGACCTGGGCGCCCGGGGCTCCTGTCAGATCGGCGGCAACCTCTCGACCAACGCCGGCGGCAACGGCGTGCTGCAGTTCGGGATGATGCGCGAGCAGACGCTGGGCCTGGAGGTCGTGCTGGCCGACGGCAGCGTGCTGCCGATGCTGCGGCCCATGGTGAAGAACAACACCGGCTACGACCTCAAGCAATTCTTCATCGGCGCGGAAGGCACGCTGGGCGTCATCACCCGCGCCGTCCTGCGGCTGCGCCCGGCGCCGCCCGCGCGCGCCACCGTGCTGGTGGCGCTGGACAGCTTCGACGCCGCGCTGGCGCTGCTCGGCCGCCTGCAGGCACGCTTTGCGGGTTCGGTCGCGGCCTTCGAGCTGATGTGGCGCGATTTCGTCGCCGCCTCGCTGCAGTGGCAGTCGCTGCCGGAACCCTTCGGCGCGGTGTATCCGCTGGCCGCGCTGGTCGATGTCACCGGCGTGGACGAAGCCATCCTGCGCGAGGCCCTGGAAACGGTGCTCGCCGAGGCCCTGGCGGCAGGCGAAGCGGGCGATGCGGTGGTCGCGCAATCGCATGCCCAGGCGCGTGCGCTGTGGAAGATCCGCGAGGCGACCGCGGAATTTCCGACGCGCCTGCATCCGCCGCTCAATTTCGACGTCGGCCTGCCGATGGCCGACATCGGCCGCTTCGCCCAGGCCTGCCGGGCGGCCCTGGACGCCCGATGGCCGGGGCATCTGTCGGTGTTTTTCGGGCATGTGGGCGACGGCAACCTGCATGTCTCGACCGACCTGGCGACGGTCGGCCACGAGGAGGGCGCGGTCGAATCGATCGTCTACGGCCTGGTGCGCGAGCACGGCGGCAGCGTATCGGCCGAACACGGCATCGGCACCCACAAGAAGCCCTGGCTGGCGGTCAGCCGCAGCGCGGCCGAAATGGTCGCCATGCGCGCCATCCGGCAGGCGCTGGACCCGGGGCACATCCTCAACCCGGGCAAGTTGTTCGACCGTTGAGCGGCAGGCCCTTTCGGCGCTTTCTACAATCCGGGGCATGAAGCCCGTCGTCTATACCCGTGGCCAGGCCCTGCCTGGCATCCTCGAACAACGCATCGCCATCCTGGACGGCGCCATGGGCACCATGATCCAGCGCTTCAAGCTCGGCGAGGCGCAATACCGCGGAGCCGGCTACAGCGGCCCGGAAGGCTCCGGCGACCGGTTCACCGACTTCCACCGCGACGTGAAGGGCAATAACGAACTGCTGTCGCTCACCCGGCCTGACGTGATTAGCGACATCCACGAAGGCTACCTGGCGGCCGGGGCAGACATGATCGAGACCAACACCTTCGGCGCCACCACCATCGCCCAGGAAGACTACGACATGGCCTCGCTGGCGCGCGAGATGAACCGGGCCTCGGCCCGGCTGGCGCGCGCGGCCTGCGACAAGTTCGGCACGCCCGACAAGCCGCGCTTCGTGGCCGGCGCATTCGGCCCCACGCCCAAGACCGCCAGCATCAGCCCGGACGTCAACGACCCCGGCGCCCGCAACGTCGATTTCGAGTCCCTGCGGCAGGCTTACTACGAACAGGCCGAAGACCTGTTCGCGGGCGGCAGCGACCTGTTCCTGGTCGAGACCATCTTCGACACCCTCAACGCCAAGGCGGCGCTGTTCGCCATCGAGGAGTTCTTCGAGAACAGCGGCGAGCGCCTGCCGGTGATCATCAGCGGCACGGTGACCGACGCTTCCGGCCGCATCCTGTCGGGCCAGACGGTGACCGCCTTCTGGCACAGCGTGCGCCATGCGCAGCCGCTGGCCATCGGCCTCAACTGCGCACTGGGTGCGACGTTGATGCGACCCTACATCCAGGAGCTGAACAAGGCGGCGCCGGACACCTTCATCTGTTGTTATCCCAATGCCGGGTTGCCCAATCCGATGAGCGATACCGGCTTCGACGAGACGCCGGACGTCACCGCGCGCCTGCTGCACGAGTTCGCCGCGGAGGGTCTGGTGAACATCGTCGGGGGCTGTTGCGGCACCACGCCGGACCATATCGGAGCGATCCGGCAGGCGGTTTCGCCGATGAAGGCGAGGACGGTGAACGGTGCGCACTTCAGCTCCCTGGTGGCAGCTGCCTGACCCCGCCGTGCCTGGCTTGTTCCGCTAGGCCGTTTTCTTCCGGTGGGTCGGGCCCTGTCGCGATTTTGCAAGCGTGTCGTGGGCATGATCGATGAGAACGTCGAGCACGCGTTCGAGCACGGCCCGTTCCTCCGGTTGCAGCACCGAAAGCAGATCTTCATTGCGCCGCACGGCCTTGGGAAAGACCTTGCGATAGAGCTGCCGGCCTTTGGGCGTGAGGCTCAGCTGCACCCCCCTGCCATCGCTGGCGTCCGAGTCCCGCTTGAGCAGTTCGCGGTCGATGAGCGCGGAGACCGATCGGCTGGCCTGACTCTTGTCCACGTTGACTTCACGTGCCAGGCCCTGCAGGGACATGGGCGCGTAGGCGCCCAGCATGCCCAGGATGCGCCACTCGCGCGGGTCGAGGGCGAAGTCCTTCTCGTTGGACTCTTCCGCCAGCCGGCTCCAGGTACTCGCCAGCATGTTCAGTCGGAACGACACCAGTTCCTTGAAATGCCGTGCACTCACGGGGTTGCCGGAAGGTTCGACGGCGGGCGGGGCGATGGGATCGGGAGCGAGGCGTGGCATATCACGAGAGTATAAAAACGACGCGGTTCAGCGCAGCAGGCGCATGGACGCGCTGCCGGCAGCCACCATGCGTCCCTCCGCGTCGCGCACCTCGCCACGGCAAAATGCCAGCGTGCCGCCGGCATGTTCCACCCAGGCCTCGGTGCGTAGCGGGCCGATGGCAGGCCGCATGAACTGAACATGCAGGTCGGTGGTGCCGGCCAGCTCCGTCACCCCGTCGAGGGTGCGGCTGGCGCGGGCCATGGCGCTGTCGAGCAGGGTCGCCAGGGCGCCGCCGTGGACGACCCCGCGGCGATTCAGAATCTCGGGGCGCGGGTTCATCTGCAGTACCGCCCGTCCCGAGCCGACCTCGACGGCTTCCAGGCCCAGCCAGGCGGCGAAGGGCGCCACATCGTGCTGCACGGCCTGCCCCGGAGCGTGGCCTTGCGTCTCGCTCATGCCGCCGCTTCCTGGCGCCCCGGCGTGCGCAAGGGGTTGAGACCGCTGCGCGCCACCCGGCCGTGCAACTCGCGGCCCAGGGCGGCCTCGCAGGCCTCCACTGCATCCAGCAGCGCATCTATGGCGATGCCGGTCTTCACACCCATGTTCTCGAACAGGTCGATCAGATCCTCGCTGCTGACATTGCCGGTGTGCCCGCCGCCGTATTTGACTTTCGCCGGATGGCCGCCCACGCCGCCCAGCGCGCAGTCGAAGTGGCGCACGCCCGCATCGAGCGCGGCGACGTAATTGACCAGGCCGGTTCCCCGGGTGTCGTGGAAATGGGCGATGGGCACCACGTCCGGAAATTCCGCGCGCATGCGCTCGAACAGCGCCCGGGTGCTGCGGGGTGTCGCCGTGCCGGTGGTGTCGCCCAGCGTCACGTGGCGCACGCCGGCCTCGCGGAAACGGCCGATCGCCCGGATCACTTCGTCCGGGTCGACCGCCCCTTCGAAAGGGCAGCCGAAGGCCATCGAGATGGTGCCGATCAGGCGGAAGCGGCCGGCAGCGGCCCGCGCCATCTCGTCGATGTTCTTCCACTGATCGGCCCGGCTGCGCGCCAGGTTCTTCATCGAGTGGGTGTCCGTGGCCGATACCAGCAGGCTGATCTCGTTGGCGCCGAAGCCGGCGTCGGCATCGGCCAGCGCCCGCTCCACCGCGCGCAGGTTGGCGCAGGTGGCCTTGTAGAACACGCCGGCGCGGCGCGGCAGCATGCGCAGCAGTTCGCTGGCGTCGCCGAACTGCGGAATCACCTTGGGGTTGGAATAGGACGTCGCCTCAACCCGGGCGAAGCCGATGTCCGCGAAACGGGCCACCAGGGCGGCCTTGGTGGCCGTCGGCAGGAGGGTCGTCTCGTGCTGCAGGCCGTCGCGGGCGAAGCACTCGCACAGCACCACGTCGCGGCCATCGTCTTCCGTTGAGAAATCGTCCTTGTTCATGCGGCCACCGTGTCGGAGCGGATGTTCCACAGCTTGACCGCATGGTCGCGCAACTTGTTCTTCTGCACCTTGCTGCTGCCGGTCATGCCGATGTGCTCGAAGGTGTCCACCAGGTCCAGGTAGCGCGGCACCTTGAAGTTGGCGCAGCGCGCCTTGCACCAGGCCACCAGCTCCTCGGTGCTGGCCTGGTGGCCCTCCTTCAGCAGCACGAAGGCGCCGGTCACCTCGCCCAGGCGGGCGTCGGGCACGCCGATCACCTGCGCCTGCTGCACTGCCGGATGGGAATGCAGCACCTCCTCGACCTCGGCCGGCGCCACGTTCTCGCCGCCCACCCGGTACATGTCCTTGAGCCGGCCGACCATGCGCATGCGGCCGTCGGCGCGTTGCTCGCCCATGTCGCCGGTGCGCAGCCAGCCGTCCACCGTGAAAGCCTTGGCCGTGGCCTCCTCCATGCGGTAGTAGCCGCGCATCACGTTCCAGCCGCGCACCTGGATCTCGCCCTGGCCGGCGCCGGGCGCCACCACGGCGCCGGTCTCGGCGTCGGCGATGCGCACCTCGACGCCCGGGTGCGGCAGCATGAAGCCGTCGCGGCGCAGGGCAAAGTCGTCGTCGCGATCGCTCAGCAGCACGTTGGGCGAGGCCTCGGACTGGCCGTAGGCGTTGCAGACGTGGGGTACCCGCATCACATCGTGGATCTTCTGCATCACCTCGGGGCCGGCCGCCGCCCAGCCGCCGACGAGGTGCAGCCGGGAGGCATCGAAATCGGGATGGCCCATCAGCATCAGGAAGATGGTGTCGTTGCCCGAGGTCAACGTGCAGCGCTCCTGTTCCAGCATCTTCAGCGCCAACGCCACGTCGAATTTCGCCATGCTCACCAGGCAGCAGCCGGAGGCGAGCGATACCAGCACCGACAAGGTGCTGCCGGCCACATGGAAGAAGGGCCGGATGCTGAAGTACCGGTCCGCAGCGCTCACCCCCATGCGCCGCGCCACCGAGGCGGCATCGCCGAGCATGTTGGTGTGGCTGAGCATCACGCCCTTGGGAAAGGAGGTGGTGCCGGAGGTGTACTGGATCAGCAGCACGTCGTAGGGCGCCACCTGGGCGGACAGCTCGGCCAGGGTGGCGGGCGACACCGCGTCGCCACCGTCCAGGAAGTCCTGCCAGGCGATGGCGGCTGCCGGCACGGCGCCGTCGGCCATGGTGACCACGCCATGCAGTCGCGGCAGGGCGCTGCCCGGAAGCCGCGTATCGATGGCAGGCTCGACCTGCCGCAGCAGGCCGGTGAAGTCGATGCCCAGGAAGCTGTCGGCATGGATCAGCAGGCGCACGTCGGACTGCTTCAGGCAGAACAGCAGTTCCTCGGCCTTGAAGCGGGTGTTGACCGGCACCGTCACCGCACCGATCGAGGCGCAGGCGAAAAAGGCCGCGATCCAGGCGCCGGAGTTGCCCAGCATCAGCCCGACGTGATCGCCGCGCGCGATGCCCGCCGCGTGCAGCGCCGCGCCGATGCGTCGGCTCTCCGCTGCGAGGGCGTTCCACGCCAGGCGCTCGCCGGGGCCGACATAGGCCTCCGCGGCGCCACGGGCCTGCACCGTGGCGGCGAGCACCTGCGGCAGGGTCAGGGGAACGGGTACCAGCCGGTCATCCAGCAGTCGCATTGCGGTCCTCCTTCGTGCCGAAGCCGGCGATCGCCTTCTGCCAGTCGCTGTGGCGCAGGTTTTCCTGGATGGCCAGCAGCTCGACGGCCATCGCGCCCTCGCGGCTCGTGTCGAGTCCGCCGTCGATGCTGCGCTTGGTGAGGCTCACGGTCAGCGGATTCGACGCGGCGATCTTCCCGGTGATTTCGGCAATGCGGGCCTCGAAGTCTTCCGGCGGGTAGACATGGTTGACCAGGCCGAGGTCTAGCGCCTCCTGCGCCTCGACCACCCGCCCGGTGAACAGCAGCTCCTTGGCCATGCGCCGGCCGACGATGCGCGGCAGGCGCTGGGTGGCACCCACCGTGCCCCAGCCGACCTCCGGATACTTGAAGGATGCCCCGGTGGTGGCCAGCACGAAATCGCAGGCAGCCGCGATCTCCGCGCCCGAGCCGAAGGCCGGCCCGTGCACCGCCGCGATGACCGGCTTGCCCATGGCTTCCAGGGCGGCGTAGGCGGTGAAGCCCTCGACACGGCGCGCCACCATTTCGGCCGCGCTCATGCCCTGGCGCTCCTTCAGGTCGGCCCCGGCGCAGAAGACCACGCCCTGGCCGCGCAGCACGACCACCCGCACTGCGTCGTCGGCCTGCAGGGCCTCGCAGGCGACGGTGAGCTCGCGGCACATGGCCAGGTTGAGTGCGTTGCGGCTGTCCGGGCGCGCCAGCCACAGCGTGGCGACCGGCCCCTGCAGATCCAGGCGCAGCATGGTGAATTCGGGAAACGTATGCATGATCGGTCGTCCTGTCGTTCAGTCCTGGAGTTTCATTCCGGTGGCCTGCACCAGCTCGTTCAGGCGCTTGCCGTCGGCCCGGATGTAGTCGGTCGCCTGCCCCTTCGTCTGCGGCATGATTTCCGCGTTCTGGCTCAGCAGGATCTTCTTGAAGTCCGGCGATGCCTGCACCGCCTGCAGCGCCTTGACCAGGCGCTCCACCACCGGCGGCGGCGTCTTCGCCGGCACCGCCAGGCTGTACCAGCTCCCCATTTCCAGGTTGGGCAGGCCGGCCTCCGCGAAGGTGGGCACGTCCGGCAGGTCCGGCGAGCGTTTGCTGCCACCGTAGGCCAGAGCCCGCAGGCGACCCGTCTTCACGAAGGGCAGGCCGGCCGAAATGTTCAGGAACCCGACCGGCACGGTGCCCGCGACCAGGTCGTTGACCGCCGGGGCCGCGCCCCGGTAGGGCACGTGGACCAGGTTCACCCCGGCGGCATGTTTGAACATCTCGCCGCCGATGTGCGGCGAGCTGCCCAGGCCGGCCGAGGCATAGCTCATCTTTCCGGGCTCGGCCTTCGCCAGGGCGATGAACTCCTTGAGGTTCTGCGCGCCCACCGACGGGTGCACCGTCAGCAGGTTGGGCACGTTGGCGACCAGGCCGACGAACTCGAAGTCGGCGATGCCGTCGTAGGGCACCTTCGTGGCCGCCGGCGTGACCGTGTGCGCCGCGGCGGTGCCGATCAACAGGGTGTAGCCGTCCGGTGCGGCCTTGGCGACATAGGCCGCACCGATGGAAGCGCCGCCGCCGCCCTTGTTCTCGACGATGACGGACTGCCCCAGCACGTCGCCCAGGCCTTTGGCCAGGGCACGGCCGAGCAGGTCCGCCGGCCCGCCCACCGCATAGGGATTGACGAGCGTGATCGGCCGCGAGGGATAGCTGTCCTGGGCCAGTGCGGGGACGCTCGTGCCGCCGGCCATCGCCAGCAATGCCAGGGCGCCGATAAGTTTGCGTCGAGGGGTGTTCATGTCTGTCTCCTTTTTGTTGATCGATGCTCAGATGGCCTGTGCGCTGCGCAGCGCCTGCAGCGCGGCGTCGTCCAGTCCCAGTCGTTCGCGCAGCACCGCATCGGTGTGTTCGCCGAGCAGCGGCGGGCGGGTGGCCTGCGGGTCGTCGAGGCCGTCGAAGCGCAAGGGCACGCGCATGCCCTTGAACGCGCCGATCAGCGGATGCTCGAAATCGACCACCATGCCGCGCGCGGCTACGTGTTCGTTGGCCAGCACTTCGTCGACCTGCAGGATGGGCCCGGCGGGAACGCCCACCGCGTCGCAACGGCGGCAGAGTTCGTCGCGGTCGAGGCGCCCGATGGCGGCCTGCAGGCCGGCCATGACTTCCTCGCGGCGGGCCAGGCGTCCGGCGTTGCGCGCCAGCGCCGCGTCGGTACCCCAGGCTTCCAGGCCCAGCAGGTTGCACAGCGGCGTCCAGTGCTGGTCGCTGCCGGTGATCTGCACCCATTTGCCATCCGCGCAGACGAAGGCGGCCGAAGGGATGCGGCCCGGGTGCTCGGTGCCCAGCCGCGGAGGCACCTCGCCCAGGGCGAACCAGCGCGCGGCGGCGAGGGACAGCAGGCCGACCTGCCCGTCGAACATGGAAAAGTCGACATGGCTACCCCGTCCGGTGGCGGCGCGGCCGGCCAGGGCCGACAGCACGGCGATGGCCACCCACAGGCCCGAGGTCAGGTCGGCCACCGGCAGGCCCGGCTTGACCGGCCCGCCACCCCGCTCCCCGGTCAGGCTCATGATGCCGGCCATGGCCTGAAAGACGGTGTCGTAGCCCTTGCGCTTGCGGTAGGGGCCGGTCTCGCCGAAGCCGGTGCAGCTCACATGGACCAGGCGCGGGTTGAGCGGCGCCAGCGCCGCGTAGTCCAGGCCGTACTTGCCGAGCGTGCCGACCGGAAAGTTCTCCAGCACCACATCGGCGCCGGCGGCCAGCCGCCGCACCACGTCCTGCCCCTCGGGCGAACGCAGGTTGACGGTGATGGAACGCTTGCTGCGGTTGAAGGCCATGTAGTACGCCGACACCGAGCCGGCCTTGCCGTCGACCTCGCCCTGCGCCATCGGCTCGAAACCGCGTGTCTCGTCGCCGGTCCCGGGCTGTTCGACCTTGATGACCTCGGCGCCGAGCTCGGCCAGGATCATCGAGGCGAACGGGCAAGCCAGGACCCGCGACAGGTCGAGGATGGTGATGCCTTCGAGTGGACGCATCTCAGGCCGCCTTTTCCGCTGCCGGCTTGCGGAAGCCTCGCATCATCACGTTGGCATCGCGCCCCACCTCGAGCGCCTGCGCCAGGCCCAGATCGGCGGCACGGTGGAAGCTGCGTTTCGTGGTCGCCATGGCGATCGGGCTCCAGCCGGCGATCTTCGTGGCCAGCGCCAGCGCCACGTCGAGCACCTCCGCATCCGGGGCGACCCGGTTGCAAAGGCCGAAGGCGAAGGCGCCCGCACCGTCGAGCGCATCGCCCATCGACACCAGCTCGAAAGCCTGCTTGCGGCCGACCTGGCGCACCAGGTTGGCCATGACCACCGCCGCGACGATGCCGTGCCTGAGTTCGGGATAGCCGAAGCGGACCGTCTCCGACATCACGCACAGGTCGCAGGCGATGGCCAGGCCGGCGCCGCCGCCGAGCGCGTTGCCGCGCACCGCGGACACCACCGGTTTGTTCATCTGCGAGAAGACCATGTGCAGCGAGGTGGTGAGGTCGGCACGGGCGGTGACGGCGCGCGGGTCCTCGGGGGTCAGCGCCGAAAACTCGGTGGTGTCGGCACCGGCGCAGAACGACTTGCCGGCGCCGGTCAGCACCACCGCGTTGACGGCGGGATCACAGTCGGCGTCGCGCAGGCCGTCGAGCAATTCCTGCGTCAGGACGGTGTTGAGCGCGTTGTGTTTCTCGGGCCGGTTCAGGGTGAGGATACGAACCGCGCCGCGGTCTTCGACAAGCATGTGCTGGAGTTGTTTCATGGCTTCCTTCTTTGGGTCTCTGGATAGGGGTCAATCAGGATTCGTCGTCGGCCATGGACCGCAGCCGGGCGCTGGCCTGGGCCAGCTCGCGCACCAGGTCGGCCACCACCTCGGCGGCTGGCCGGATGCGCGACACCAGCCCTGCGGACTGGCCCAGCTCGACCTTTCCCCAGTCCATGTCGCCGTCCAGCGCGGCCTGCTTCAGGGTGCTTTTCTTGAAAAGCGCGTCGTAGTCTTCCTGCGGCATCTGGTCGCGTTCGGCATCGAAGACGGCTTGGGCGAAAGCGTTGCGCAGCCCGCGCACCGGCAGGTTGCGGCGGCCCACCAGCACGGTGTCGTGGACATCGGCGGCCAGCACTGCGGCCTTGTAGTTGGCATGCACCGCCGCTTCGTCGGTGAGCAGGAAACGGGTACCCAGCTGCACCGCGTCGGCACCCAGGGCCAGCAGCGCCGCGATGCCCCAGCCGTCGGCCACGCCGCCGCCCGCGATGACCGGAATCGACACTTCCTGGAGCACCCGGCGCACGGTGACCAGGGTGCTCACCTCGTTGGCCGGCGGGTGGCCGCCGGCCTCGCCGCCCACCACCACCAGCGCATCGACTCCCGCGTCCGCTGCCTTTTTTGCGTGTTCCAGCGTGGACACCACCTGGATCCACACGGCGCCGTATTCGCGGAAACGCGGCAGGTGCGCCTTGGGGCCGCCCTGCGACGCGATGACCACCGGGACACGGCGGGCCACCATGGCATCGATGAGTTCGGCGGCCTGCGGGCGATAGAGCGGGATGTTGACCGCGTAGGGACTGGAGGTAGCGGCAGCCAGTTCATCGAGGGTGCGGCGGAAGTCGTCCGGCCTCAGCGGGCCCGCCGCGAGAACGCCCAATGCACCCGCGTTGGATACGGCTGCCGGCAGGGCCGCGCTGGACGAAGCCCAGCTCATTCCGGCCTGCACGATGGGGTGCCGGATACCGAGCAGGCGGGTGATGCGGGTGGCCATGAGAGTCTCCGTATTCTTCAAAGTAGTTGAAACTTTAAACTACTTTGAAGGCCGCCGCAACGCGCCGGATTTTTTCGTCGGCGATTCGAGGACACTGGTCACTCCGAATGAAAAACCGGAGGATCGTTGATGAAGTAAACCAGATGGTGGATTGGTTCAACCTTTGTTCAAGCCCTGAATTCCACCTGATTTCGGCCGCGTGGAAGCTCTTTCTACGGCCCTGCGCAGCATCCGCGCGGTGGCCTTGGCTCGGCGATGGTCGGCCCCTGCGCCACCCAGGTTCTGGCGAACCAGGGCGCCGAAGTCATCGAGGTCGATTCGTCTTCATTGCCGAGCGCAACGAGTCCCGCTGCTGCGCTGGCGCGCGGGCCGTCTACAGAAGCGATTCGGTCGACCAGCCCGGGTCGGTGGCCGGCTGCTGGTCAGGCGCCTGCCCCGAAAGGCTTTCGACCCTGCGCCGTTTTACGCACGCGGGCGGCCTGGGCCTTAATCGGCTGCCGCACATTGATCCAGGAAACGGGCCTCGCGCCGAAGCAGGTCGGCGAGGTCGGAGGGGTTGGGGATGGTGCGTCGTGCGTCCGCGACCACCAGCGCGACATGGCGCCGCAGGGTATCGAGCCGCTCCGGGCGCCGTTCGCAGCTTGCCGCCGCGGCCAGCACGTCGACCATGCGGATCAGCACGGCCGCGCTGCCGGCGCCGTCCTGCCGGATCAAATGGAACATTGCGTCCACCAGGCCGTCGTAATCGACGGCGGGCGCCTCGAGTGCGACCTTGCCGTCGCGCAGGAAGACGCCAGCGGGCAAATCGCAATCGGCGATGTCGCACAAGGAAGCGCCCAGCCGGTCCAGCACGCTGATGGCCGTGTACGGGTCGTTGGTGCCCGGCGACAGGGCGCGGTCGGCCACCTCCACGAGTTGCCGTATGGCGAACTCGATGTCGGCTTCACTGCTTCTTTCGCCGCCGAGCGATGTGGCGGACCGGATCGCGTCCAGGGCACCGTCCCGGGCGGGTTTGACGACCGCGATCGGCGCGCCGGGAAACACGTAGTCGCCCGGACGAACCAGCAGTCGGATCGCGGTGCCGTTCGCTGCCGCCCAGTCCGCGAGGCCCTGCGCGTCGAAGTGCTGCAGGTATCCGCGCCGCGGATCGCGCACGGACTCCCCGCCAGCCCAGAAGTCCGGGGCCGGTGCGGCGGCCTGGGGCACATCGGCGGTGAGCCGCCGGATCCCCGCTCGCAAGTCTTCGCTGACCAGGTCGATGACGGTATCCACGTTGATGCGACTGGCCATGTGCCCGACGAAATAGACGAGGGTGCCGACGCAGACGAGCGCGAGCGCGATGGCGACCGTGAGGGAAAGGTGCGGAACGAACACGCCTTCTTCCTGCGTCCGCACGCTGCGCAGCACGAGCAGCGCGTAGGAGAAGGTTCCCAGGAAAGCCCCGAGGGTGACCTGGTTGCCCCGGTCCTGGGTGAAGTTGCGCAGGAGTCGCGGCCCCATCTGGCCTGCTGCCAGCGACAGCGCCGCGATGGTGATGGAAAACACGGTTCCCGCGACGCCGATCGTCGACGATGCAACCGCTCCCAGAAGCGTGCGTGCTCCGGTTCCGCTGCCGTTGTAGAGCCACGCGCTGAGCCATGAGTCGGGCAGGACGCCCTGCCGGTCGATCGCCACGAGCGCTTGCGCACCCAGGACGCCCAGGACGACCATCAGGCTCGGCACGACCCAGAAGGTGCCGGACAGAAAGGCGCCGGTTTTATGAAGAAGTTTTTTCACTGGTCGAGCTCGAATTTGCGCTCAACTTAAAACGATTGGCGGTGTTGGTGGTGTCAAGACGCAGCTCTGCGGACCGTGGCGCGCCCACTCCGGCTCGTCGCGGCTTTTTCCCGCGGAATAAGCCGGCGCTCGTCACCACGCCATCGACCCATCGACACGCTTGCTGGAACTGCCTGGTCACTGGCTGTTTCGCTGCAAGCTCGCCAGCGCGGCCGTGAGTTCGGTGAGCTGGTCGCGATGAAGCATCGCGAGCCGCTCCAGGAGGAGCTTTCCTTTTGGCAGCAGGTGAATTTCCACCTGGCGCCGGTCGTGCTGATTGGGTTGGCGTGTGACCAGGCCCGCCTCTTCGCATCGCGTCACCAGGGCGACGACTCCGTGTGGCTGCGCCTGCAGCCGCTCCGCGAGTTCGCCGACGCTCGCCCACTCGCGTCCCTCGAAGCCCTGCGTATGCAGCATGAGCTGGTAGTGCAGTGCGGTGATTCCATGCTCCCTGGCCGCGTCCTCGCTGAAGCGCAGGAAGGTGCGCAGATGCCACCGAAATTCGGATAGCCGCTCCAGGTCCGACTTGCTTGCCCTGGGCGGCGCTTTTGTTGCCATTGCTGTTCCTGATCCTCTGCCGGGTGCCGCCGTTCGCCGGCGGATGCCGGCGGATGCCGCGAGGGTACCGCCATCCGGCATTTTGGTTGACCGGGTTTTCCATCACAACGTGATATGTTTTATGTCATACCATGATGTAAATAATGTGGATACATCGGTCCATTTCTTACGCCAAGGAGGTACTTGGATGACATTGAAGGTTCGCAATCAAAAAGACTTCGCCGCTGGCTTGCTCTACCTGGTGGTGGGGGCGGGCTTCGCGGTCGGTGCTACTGCCTACAAGCTGGGCGATCCGGCGCGGATGGGGCCAGGATTCTTCCCGTTCTGGATTGGGGTGCTGCTGGCCTGCGTGGGCGTGGTGGTAGCGCTGCAGTCGCTGCGGGTATCGGCCGACAACGAAAGCCTGCCGCGCTTCGACCTGCGCACCATGCTCTGGGTGCTGGGCCCGGTGGTGCTCTTCGGTGTGACCCTGCAGCCGTTCGGGCTGATTCTTTCGCTGGTGCTCCTGATCATGCTGTCCAGCATGGCCAGCCACGAGTTCACGTGGAAGGGCGCCATCGCCAATACGGTCGTGCTGCTGGTGATCAGCGTGGGCGCGTTCGTCTACGGCGTCAGCCTGCAGATACCGCTCTGGCCGCAGATCGGTTTCCTTCAATAACCAGCAGGAACACGCTATGGAACTCATCTCGCATCTGGCGCTGGGCTTCGAGACCGCGCTGACTTTCCAGAATCTTCTCTATGCATTCGTCGGCTGCCTGCTGGGCACGCTGATCGGGGTGCTGCCGGGCCTGGGTCCTTCGGCCACCATCGCCATGCTGCTGCCGGTGACCTACACACTGGAACCAATCGCCGCGCTGATCATGCTGGCCGGCATCTACTACGGTGCGCAATACGGCGGCTCCACCACGGCCATCCTGGTCAACCTGCCGGGCGAATCTTCCTCGGTCGTCACGGCGATCGACGGCTACCAGATGGCACGCAAGGGCAGGGCGGGGGCAGCCCTGGCGGCAGCGGGGCTGAGTTCGTTTTTTGCGGGCACGGTCGCCACGCTGGTGTTGGCGGCATTTGCCACGCCGATGTCCGAACTGGCGTTCAAGTTCGGCCCCGCCGAGTACTTTTCGTTGATGGTTCTCGGCCTCGTGGGCGCGGTCGTGCTGGCTTCCGGCTCGCTCATCAAGGCCATCGGCATGATCTTGCTGGGGTTGCTGTTGGGCCTGATCGGGACCGATGTCAATTCAGGTGTCGCACGCTATTCATTCGACGTTCCCGAACTCACCGACGGCCTCAATTTCGTGGCGCTGGCGATGGGCATGTTCGGTTTTGCCGAGATCATGGTGAACCTGGAGCAGCGCGAGGCGCGCGAGACCTTCACCAATCACGTCACCAACCTCTTTCCGACCCGCGAGGATTTCCGTCGGATGATCCCTTCGGCTGTGCGCGGCACGGTGCTGGGGACGGTGCTGGGCATCTTGCCGGGGGGTGGCGCCACCTTGTCGTCCTTCGCCTCCTACACCCTCGAAAAGAAGCTTTCCAAGCGCAGCGACGAATTCGGCCACGGCGCCATCGAAGGCGTGGCGGGACCGGAGGCCGCAAACAATGCCGGCGCGCAGACGTCCTTCATTCCCCTGCTGACGCTGGGCATCCCCTCGAACGTGGTGATGGCGCTGATGGTCGGCGCCATGACGATCCACAACATTCAGCCCGGTCCGCAGGTGATGACCAGCAATCCCGAACTCTTCTGGGGGCTGATCGCGTCGATGTGGATCGGAAACCTGATGCTCATCATCCTGAACCTGCCGCTCATCGGCCTGTGGGTGAAGCTGCTGAAGGTGCCGTACCGCTTCCTGTATCCGGCCATCCTGGTCTTCTGCTGCATCGGCGTCTATTCGGTCAACAACAACGCCTTCGATGTATTCCAGGCGGCGGCGTTCGGACTGGGCGGCTATCTGTTCTCCAAGTGGAAAATGGAACCGGCTCCCTTGCTGCTGGGGTTCGTCCTGGGACCGATGATGGAAGAGAACCTGCGCCGCGCGCTGCTGCTTTCGCGAGGGGAATTCTCGACACTCGTCACCCGGCCGATTTCCGCCGGCCTGCTGATCGCCACCGTGGTGCTGATCGTGGTGGTGGCGCTACCGGCGGTCCGAAAGACCCGGGAAGTCGCCTTCCAGGAAGACGCGGCCTGAATACGCGGGAGCAGTCGAGGGGCTGCTTTCGCGTCCCGGTCGATCCTTCAGCATCGATTGAAAAAACGCCCAAACCAGCGCATTGGCTGATTTGGGCGTATTCGACGGGTGTCAGTGCCGCAAGCCGCTATTGGCAGGTGTACTGTGCTGCGTCGTTGGTTGCGCCGGAGCCGTTGTAGCGTGCCTGGCGAGGATGTGCGCACAAGGGACGGGTTGCGGTGACCGCCCCGTTCGCCACCGTCGCGGCGACGATGCGGTCAGGCGCCGTTCCCTCCTCCACCCAGCGGTCGAGCGCCATCAGCAAATCGGTCGAAGCGCTTGGGTTGGGAGCCTGTTGACCGGAATTTCCGAAGACGGACGGGCCGGCGCCACCGCTGCAGTGCCCCATGCCTGGCGTCATGAAAAGACGAAAGAAGGCGTCAGTGCTGGCTTGCGAACCCTGTGCTGCCTTCACCTTGTCGTAGTAGGCGATGGTGTCGATGGGGTTGACCACGGGGTCGCTCCAACCCTGGTAGGTGATGAGTTTGCCGCCCCGCGCCCTGAATGCCGACAAGTCCGTACTGAGCTGATCGACCAGGGGCGACAGCTTTGCCTGGGTGAAAGTCAGGTCACGGTCCCAGTCGAAACTCCACCAGTTCCAGGCTGGATTGTCGAACGACCAGAGTGCCCAGAAATCCGAGCGCACAGGCGCGGTACCGCCCCAATATCCAGGCCACCCGTTCTCCGTGCCGGGGACCAGGCCAGGGTATATCTGCTCACCGGTCCGGGCATTGCGAGGGCCCTGGTAGATTTTCTTTGCAGCCGTTACCTGGTCCGCTGTCAGACAGGCAGGGTTGTCCGCGCCCGTGCATTGCAGTGATTCGACGTTGAAGACACTCGATGTACAGCTGCGTGGATCGGCGATGACGCCATCGGTTACCCCGTCGAGGGCATCGCAGGCAGCGATGGCCGAACGTCCGATGAGCCCGGCCTTTGCCGATGTCAGTACGAGGTTGTTGGTGTTGGTGGCACGAACCGCCTGGTATCGCCACAGAAACTCGGCATTCAATGCGACCCGGTTATTGCCCGGTGCGCCTGCGATGACGCCGTCGAAATCGGCCGGATACCGTTGCACCTCGGCATAGCCCTGGTGTCCACCCGTCGAGCACCCGTAGTAATAGGCGCGAGAGGCGGGCTTGCCCTGCATCCACGCCAGCGCGAGTTTGGCCGGTTCGGTAATCGCATTAATGGACCTGCTGCCCCAGTCCTTGATCTTTTCGGGGTTGTCGACGCCCCAGAACATCTCGTTCGGATCGACCGACTGGTGCCCGGTATCGCCACCGAGCACCGCATAACCCTGCCGCATCGCATAAGCCATGTCGGCATAGCTGAGCGCCGGGCTATAACCGCCATTGCCTGTCGCCACCAGCTTGCCGTTCCAGCCCTCTTTAGGCACCCACATTTCAAAGTTGATGAGCGATGCCGATGTGGGTCGTGCCTGCCCTTTGACCAGGCAAAAGGCGGAAAGATTTGCGATGGGATTTCTGCTGCCGGCAGGCTGGTAACTGTTGGCGGCGACCTCCGCCGCCGAGGTGACAGTTGCGCCGTTTAAGGTCAGCGATGCAAAACTGGGTAGTTCGCAGGCACGCTGGACAGAGGTGACCGGCGAAACCGGACCATTGCCCGGGGAGTTTCCTCCCGAAACCGGTGCCTGGTTGGACCCCGACACCACAGGGTCGTTGCCGCCTCCACAGGCGGACATCAATAGCAGGGGCAGCGTCACACAGGCCCCGCCCAGATAGGCAATTTTCACTTTGTCTCCTTCATGTGCGGCTTCCTGGCGACCACATCGTCGGCGGCCCCTTATTTGCACGCCGACGGGAGACTAAGAAGATTTCATCAATTTAAAAAATTCAAATTTCAGATCGTTTCAGCTGGAAACCAAGTTAATCGCATGGCCGACGCAGCCGGAATCGGGCGCAAGGGATCGCAATATGGGCCTGCCAATATGGAGTGCTCATTCCCGTTTTCCAATGCAACGCGAGTGCTTCCAGCGTCGGGGTTGAAACTCCGGCACTGCGGATGAAGACAGGCTTTCGATAGACCCGACACGCTTTATCTCCCGCCGTCTCATCGACTCACCAGCGACGTTCTCCTTGCAATCAGCGAAAAGTCGATCACGTCATGGCGATGGCGTGAAGTGGATCGCGGGCCTGTGCGATGAATGCTTTTACATAGTCGATCGCCATGTCTGTCTCGCGCGCTCCCAGGAAGATCTGCTTGGCGATCCCGCGAGGGCCCAGCCGAACCGGGACGACATCCATCTTGGCCGCGTATTCGTCGACCAGCCAACGCGGCAAGGCAGCCACCCCGCGGCCGCTCGCCACCATCTGCAACATGATGTCGGTGGTTTCGATGGCCTTGTGGCGCCGGGGCGTGACACCGGCCGGCAACAGGAACTGGTTGTAGATGTCCAGCCGCTCGACGTCCACCGGGTAGCTGATGAGCACTTCGTGGACGAGTTGCTGGGGCTTCACATAGGCGGCCGAAGCCAGGGCATGGCCCTTGGGCACGACGAGCACCTGTTCGTAATCGAACACCGGCTCGAACTTCAAGCCCGGCTTGAACAACGGATCGGGTGTGACGAGCAGGTCGATCTCGTAGCCGAAGAGCGCCCCGATGCCGCCGAACTGGAACTTCTGCTTGACGTCCACATCCACGTCCGGCCAGGTAGCCAGATAAGGCGAAACCACCTTCAGCAGCCACTGGTAGCAAGGGTGGCATTCCATGCCGATGCGCAGGGCACCACGCTCGCCCTGCGCGAACTGGCCCAGGCGTTCTTCCGCCAGGTCGAGTTGCGGCAGCACCCGGCTCGCCACCGCCAGCAGGTACTGGCCGGCCTGCGTCAGTCGCACGCTTCGCCCTTCGCGCAGCCAGACGTCGGTGCCCAGTTGCTGCTCCAGCTTTTTCATGCTGTGGCTCAGGGCCGATTGCGTCAGGTTCAGCACACCGGCGGCGGCCGTCAACGACCCCTGTTTTTCGACCTGCTGGACGATGCTGAGGTGGATACGTTCAAGCATGCATATGACCCAGGCTCATGAATTGGTGAAAAAAGACCATTTTACTTCATCCTTTTCGGTCATTAGCATCCGTTTCCATAGACCGTCGGAGCGCACGCATTCACCATGACCAGCCAGTTCACTTTCAGCATTAGGACCATTTGTTTCGATGAAAACTATCTTCCATCGGACAACACACGCACGACGACCAACTTTGCCAATCTGGCGCGTGGGAACAGCCGCCAGGAGAACCTGCGCAATACCTTGAGGATGATCGACAACCGTTTCAACAGTTTGGCGTATTGGGATAATCCGACCGCGGACCGTTATTCGGTGCAACTCGACATCGTTTCCGCCCAGATGAATATGGATGCCGGTAACAGCGACGATTCGTTTCCGCTGATCGAGATACTGAAAACGAACATCTTCGACAAAAACACCGGCAAGCGCATCGAAGGCATTGCCGGAAACAACTTTTCTTCCTACGTACGCGACTACGATTTCAGCGTGGTGCTTCCAGAACACAATATCGACCGATCCGAATTCAGCGCTCCTCATGATTTCGGCGAGTTGCATGGAAAGCTGTTCAAACACTTCCTCAACTCGAATGCCTATCAGCGATGCTTCGAAAAACCGCCGGTCATCTGCATCAGCGCTTCGAGCAGCAAGACCTATCGTCGGACCGGAAACCTCCACCCCGTCCTGGGCGTCGAATATCAGCAAAATGAGCTTTCGTCGACCGACCATTACTTTGAGAAGATGGGCTTGCGGGTTCGGTTCTTCATGCCGCCGAATGGCGTTGCGCCTTTGGCCTTTTATTTCATGGGCGACCTGCTGGCCGACTACACCGACCTTGAACTGATCGGCACCATCAGCACGATGGAAACCTTTCAGAAGATCTATCGGCCCGAGATCTACAACGCCAATTCTGCTGCGGGTTATTTTTATCAGCCCAGCCTGAAGAATGCGGATTATTCATTGACTCGAATCATCTACGACCGGGAAGAGCGGGGCCAACTGGCGGTCAGGCAGGGAAAATTCACCGAGGAGCATTTCATCAAGCCTTACCGGAATGTTCTTGAACAGTGGGCAGCCGATTTCGCGCTCTGACCCGATCAAAACCCTAAAGCTTATTTTCTCGAGGAATCCAATGCCCCATTCGACGACTACTTCCGCCTCGCCTGCTCCACTGTTTCAGTCCTCCATCGCAGGCAGCCTGCCCAAGCCCGCCTGGCTCGCGGAAACCAACAAGCTGTGGCCGCAATGGATGGCCGAGGGCGATGCGCTTCGGCAGGCCAAGGCCGATGCGACCTTGCTGTGGATCAAGGCTCAGGAAGACGCGGGCCTGGACATCGTGGGCGACGGAGAGCAGTCGCGCCAGCACTTCGTGCACGGCTTCCTGGAGCAGGTCGAAGGCATCGATTTCGAGCACAAGGTGAAGATGGGCATCCGCGACAACCGCTACGACGCGATGGTGCCGCAGGTGGTTTCGGCGCTGCGCCTCAAGGGCCGTGTGCACGCGTTCGAGGCCCAACTGGCACGCGCACATACCCGCAAGATGCTGAAGTTCACCCTGCCCGGCCCGATGACCATTGTCGACACCGTGGCAGACCGTTTCTACGGCGACAGGGTCAGCATGGCGTTTGCCTTTGCCGAGTTGCTCAACCAGGAAGCGCTCGCGCTGCAGGCCGACGGCGTGGACATCATCCAGTTCGACGAACCCGCATTCAACGTCTACCTGAAGGATGCCGCCGATTGGGGCGTGAAGGCGCTGGAGCGTGCCGCGCGGGGCCTCGTCTGCAAGACGGCGGTGCACATCTGCTACGGCTACGGCATCAAGGCCAACACCGACTGGAAGAGCACGTTGGGCGACGAATGGCGTCAGTACGAGACGGTGTTTCCGGCGCTCGCCAAAAGCAGCATCGACCAGGTGAGCCTCGAGTGCATCCACTCCCATGTGCCGCCCGAGCTGATGACGCTGCTGGCCGGCAAGGATGTGATGGTCGGCGTCATCGATGTCGCCAGCGATGTCGTCGAAACGCCGGAGGAAGTCGCCGACGCCATCGGGCGCGCGCTTGCATTCGTGCCGAAGGAGCGGCTGTTCCCGTGCACGAATTGCGGGCTGGCACCGATGGGTCGGGATGTGGCGTGGGGCAAGCTGCGGGCGCTGGGGGAGGGGACACGGCTGGCACGGGAACGACTGAACGCGGCTTGATTTTTGGCTAGCCTTTTTTGCGCCGATGCTTTGATCGAATGGGTCATTGCGGATTTGTGCGGTGCGCGCCTGCTCGATATCGCCGTGCGCTTGCAGAGGGCGCCCGGCGCTTGCGATGTGCGCCTGCCTGATCGCGCATTGCCTGCGAGGCGGGCGCTGTGCGTTTGCCGAGGTCGCCTGATCGATATCGCACTGCGCTTGCAGAGGGCGCCCGGCGCTTGCGGTGGTCGCCTGCTTGATCGCGCTGTGCCTGCAAGGCGGGCTTTGTGCTTTTTGCGGTGGTCGCCTGCTCGATATCGCCGTGCGCTTGCGGAATGCGCCCGGCGTTGGCAGTGGTCGCCTGCTTGGTCGCGCTGTGCCTGCGAAGCGGGCGATGTGCGTTTGCTCAGGTCGCCTGCTCGATACCGCACTGGCGATTGAGATGTTTCTTTTCCACTGGCGTGGAGCAGAGGCCGGGAGCCGCCCGGCG
>Ga0308164_10000219_pt1 | contig 133137 bp, 111 predicted proteins | sample PhyTR2_FD_201031 | JGI IMG/M metagenome (GOLD analysis project Ga0308164, IMG submission 201031) | Phyllosphere microbial communities from UC Gill Tract Community Farm, Albany, California, United States - DLSLT.R2 | ecosystem: Host-associated > Plants > Phyllosphere > Unclassified | place...
GACCAGATCCTTGGTTCGCGCGCTGATCTGCCCGGCCTTGTCGGCATAGGCTGGATCATGGCGCAGCAGGTGGCCGTAATCCTTGACGAAGGCCCCGCAGCCGCTGGCCGTCTGGATCAGGCTTTCAATACTGCCCTGCAACGCGGGCCACCACGCGTCGATGTTGCGCCGTGCCCGGTCCAGCCCTGCCTCCTGTGCATTGAGGTGATAATCCACGGCGCCGCAGCAACCCGCCTGTCTGACCGCCGTAATGCCGATGCCCAGACGATCCAGCACCCGCGCCGTAGCGCTATTGGTGTTGGGCGACAGGCCCGGTTGAACGCAACCTTCCAGGAGCAGCACCTGGCGCGCATGACCGGTGTGCGGACGAAGTCCGGCAGGATGGACCGTCTCCGGCAGCTTGGTGGCCAGGGTTTGTGGCAGCAACGGCCTGAACTTCAGGCCCATGCCGGTCAGGGATTTGAACAGCCCGGGGTGGGGGATGACGCGACGCAAGCCTTCACGCAGCACGCGTTCTGCGAGTGGCCGCGGCACCAGGGCCTCAACCGCCGCGCGGCCGATGTCCAGCAGGTTGTGGTAATCCACCCCGGACGGGCAGGTGGTCTCGCAGTTGCGACAGCTCAGGCAGCGGTCCAGATGCACACGGGTTTTCTCGGTGACCGGCTGACCTTCGAGCACCTGCTTGATCAGGTAGATCCTGCCGCGTGGACCGTCCAGCTCATCACCCAGCAATTGATAGGTCGGGCACGTGGCGTTACAGAAACCGCAATGCACACAACTGCGCAGGATACGTTCGGCTTCTTCGGCGCGCGGCAGGGTTCTGGCGTGTTCACTCAATGTGGTCTGCATGTTTCAAAGCTCCGCGTACAGTCGGCCGGGGTTGAAAATCCCCTGCGGGTCGAGTCGGGTCTTGAGTGCCTGATGGTAGCGCAGCACAGGTGCGGCCAACGGTTCAAACGGGCTGTGGACGACGCCCTGGCTGTAGCAGGTCGCATGGCCGCCAACCGCCATAGTGATCGCTCTAATGGTTTGTCCGTCAGCATCCGACTTGAGCCAGCGTTGCGCGCCACCCCAGTCGATCAACTGCTCGCCCGGCAGATCCGGCAGGCGGCTGTCAGCAGGTACACAGAGCCGCCACAGCGGTCGAGGGTCATCGAAGAAGGGCAGGCGGTGCGCATTCAACTGTTGCCAGTACGCGGCATGGAGCAGCTCGCCGCCGAGCCGGTCCCGGGCTGCGGCCACTGAACCTTCACCGCCTTCCAGGCGCAGACGCAGTACGTGGCCATCATGGCTGGCCGCGCTGATCGGTATCGGTTGCTGACCCCACTCGGCAAGGCGCGCCAAGGCCGGCGCGCTGTCCATTTCCAGTGAGATGCTGCTGCACAGACGTGGTTTGGGCAGCACCTTGAGCGACACCTCGGTCAGCAGCCCCAGGCAGCCGAAACTGCCTGCCATCAGGCGTGAAACGTCATAACCTGCAACGTTCTTCATGACTTCTCCGCCGAAACGTAGGTGTTTGCCAAGACCGGTGATGATCCGTGTGCCCAGCACGAAATCACGCACCGACCCACTCCACGGACGGCGCGGTCCCGAGAGCCCCGCAGCGACCATGCCGCCGAGCGTTGCCGCGCCGAAGTCGGGCGGTTCGCAAGGCAGCATCTGACCTGCGGCATCCAGCGTCTGTATCAGCTCGTTCAATGGCGTACCGGCGCGCGCCGTGATCACCAGTTCTGTCGGGTCATAACTGACGATGCCTCGGTGCTCGCGGGTATCGAGTATTTCGCCAGCCGTTTCACGACCGAGAGAAGTCTTGCTGTTGCCGCCCTGAATACGTAACGGCCGGTTGTCGCGGAGCGCCTGATCGACCCGCTGGAGCAGTGCCTGGCTGACGTCGTTGTCCATCGTGCTCATCAGAAGCGCTCCAGGTCGGGGAACGGCAATTGCCCGGCATGTATGTGCATGGCGCCAAATTCCGCGCAGCGATGCAGCGTCGGGATGTTTTTGCCAGGGTTGAGCAGACCGCTGGCGTCGAACGCCGCCTTGATGGCATGGAAGAAGGTCAGCTCGTCGCTATTGAACTGGGCACACATCTGATTGATCTTCTCGCGACCGACACCGTGCTCGCCAGTAATGCTGCCGCCGACCTTGACGCACAGCTCGAGGATTTTGCCGCCCAGTGCCTCGGCGCGCTCCAGCTCACCCGGTTGATTGGCATCGAACAGGATCAGCGGATGCATGTTGCCGTCACCCGCATGAAACACGTTGGCGACGAGCAAGCCGTATTGCTCGGATAGCTCCCTGATGCTGCGCAACACTCCCGGCAACTCACGGCGCGGGATGGTCCCGTCCATGCAGTAGTAATCCGGCGACAGGCGACCCACGGCCGGGAAAGCGTTCTTGCGCCCGGCCCAGAAGCGGACCCGCTCGGCTTCATCCTTCGCCTGGCGCACTTCGGTAGCGCCCGCCAGTGTCAATACCTCGCTGACCCGTTCGCAATCGGCGTGCACGTCGGCTTCGACGCCGTCCAGTTCACAGAGCAGAATGGCTTCGGCATCGACCGGGTAACCTGCGTGAATGAAATCCTCGGCGGCACGAATCGCCAGATTGTCCATCATCTCAAGTCCGCCGGGGATAATGCCCGCGGCGATGATATCGGCCACCGCGCGTCCGGCCTTTTCCACTGAATCGAACGCCGCCAGCAGCACCTTGGCCACTTGCGGTCTGGGTAGCAGCTTGACCGTGACTTCGGTAATGACGCCGAGCATGCCTTCGGAGCCGGTGAACAGTGCCAGCAGGTCGAAGCCCGGCGAGTCCAGCGTGTCGCTGCCCAGTGTCATCGGCTCGCCTTCCACGGTCAGGATCTCGACCTTGAGCAGGTTATGCACGGTCAGCCCGTACTTGAGGCAATGCACGCCGCCGGCATTTTCCGCCACATTGCCGCCGATGGAGCATGCAATTTGCGAGGATGGGTCCGGCGCGTAATACAGGCCGTGGGGCGCTGCCGCCTGAGAAATGGCCAGATTGCGCACGCCGGGCTGAACCCGCGCCAGGCGCGCCGAAGGGTCGATATCGAGGATCTGATTGAAGCGTGCCATGACCAGCAGCACGCCTTTTTCCAGCGGCAGCGCGCCACCCGACAGCCCGGTGCCCGCCCCACGAGCGACCACCGGTACGCGACGTGCGTGGCACAGCCTGAGCAGCGTCTGTACTTCTTCCACATGCCGCGGTAATGCCACCAGCATCGGTGTGCTGCGATAGGCCGACAATCCGTCGCACTCGTAAGGCCGCAGTTCTTCGGGCCGATGCAGGATGTCCAGGTCGGGCAACTGCTGTTGCAGCGCCTGCAACAGTTGTTGCTTGTCGACGGCGGGCAGCACGCCATCGATGCGTTCGTCGTAAAGGATATTCATCAAGCCACCCTGGGTTGTTTTTATCGGGTTAATGCATCCTAGCTCATTCGCTACGAAGCTTGAGTTGACAGCGAAGGTCTGATCACGCAATTTACGCATTACGTAATGCGGTTACGAAAATAAAAACACGCACCCATGCGTCAGGCAGGCGACTCCCGTGGACCTATTCACTTATTACCGCTCGACCTCCAGTTACCGTGTGCGTATTGCGCTGGCCCTCAAGGGGCTGGATTACACGGCGGTTCCGGTCAACCTGGCGCTTGAGGGCGGCGAGCAAAACAAACCTGATTACACGGACTTGAACCCGCAGGGCAGGGTGCCTGCACTGCGGCTGGACGATGGAGTGGTCATCACTCAGTCACTGGCGATCATCGAATACCTGGAGGAGCGTTATCCGCAACCTGCGTTACTGGCGCAGGAGGCTGTGATGCGGGCTCGACAGCGTGCCGTGGCGGCGCTTATCGGCTGTGACATCCAGCCCTTGCACAACGTTTCGGCGCTTGACCGGTTGCGCACGCTTGGTCACGACGAGGCCGCTGTCGTGGCCTGGACCAGGCATTGGATCGGCCAAGGCTTGCAGGCCGTCGAGCAGTTGATCGGGGACCAGGGTTTCTGTTTTGGCTCGAGCCCCGGCCTCGCGGATATTTACCTGTTACCGCAGTTGTACGCAGCCCATCGTTACCACGTTGACCTGACTGCATTTGCGCGTATTCAGCGGGTCGAGCACCTGGCCATGCAGCACCCGGCCTTTCAGCAGGCACATCCTGATGCACAATCCGACAAGCCGGAGTAGGCTGCCTTCATGAAGATTCTTGGTCTGCAACTGATATTCGGTGATTTTCTCGCACGCAGCGTGCGAGGGATTCCGTGTGCGCCGCCCGCAGGACAGTGATTGCCAGGGTTACCCACTCTCACTTTCCTGCAAGGAGCCAGTCATGGCTGATCTTTACGAAAATCCAATGGGCCTGATGGGCTTTGAATTCATCGAGTTCGCGTCACCGACGCCCAACAGCCTTGAGCCCGTGTTTCAGATGATGGGCTTCACCAAAGTCGCAACGCACCGCTCCAAGGACGTGTCCCTGTTTCGTCAGGGCGCGATCAACCTGATCCTCAACAACGAGCCGCACAGCCTGGCATCGTACTTTGCCGCCGAGCATGGTCCTTCGGTATGCGGCATGGCGTTCCGCGTGAAAGATGCGCAGAAGGCTTATAACCGGGCACTCGAACTGGGTGCACAACCGCTGGAAATCGCTACCGGGCCCATGGAGTTGCGCCTGCCCGCGATCAAGGGCATCGGTGGCGCGCCGTTATACCTGATTGATCGCTTCGGCGAGGGCACGTCGATTTACGACATTGATTTCAATTTCATCGAAGGCGTCGATCGCCACCCGGTCGGTGCCGGTCTGAAATTCATCGATCACCTGACCCACAACGTGTACCGCGGGCGCATGGCGTATTGGGCCGGTTTCTATGAAAAGCTGTTCAATTTTCGCGAGCTGCGTTACTTCGACATCAAGGGCGAATACACCGGCCTGACCTCCAAAGCCATGACCGCCCCGGACGGCATGATCCGCATTCCGCTCAACGAAGAGTCGTCCAAGGGGGCGGGGCAGATTGAAGAGTTCCTGATGCAGTTCAATGGCGAAGGCATCCAGCATGTAGCGTTCTTTACCGATGACCTGATCAAGACCTGGGACGCGCTGAAAGCAACCGGCATGCGCTTCATGACTGCGCCACCGGACACCTACTACGAGATGCTGCAAGGCCGCCTGCCCGATCACGGTGAGCCGGAGGCCGAGCTCAAGTCACGCGGCATTCTGCTCGATGGCTCTTCCGAAGGGGGCGAGCGTCGCTTGCTGTTGCAGATATTCTCCGCCACGCTGATGGGCCCGGTGTTTTTCGAATTCATTCAGCGCAAGGGCGACGACGGGTTTGGCGAAGGCAACTTCAAGGCGCTGTTCGAATCCATCGAACGCGACCAGATCCAGCGTGGTGTACTGACGCCGGATTGAGCGATAACCGGAAGTGCCCGCCTTGCGCGATCAGACGAGCCTGCTCAGGCTCGTTCTGAGTCATTTGTGCTTGAGCACGTCAGCCTGCCGATTGTGAGACGAGATATAACGCTCGGTAAATTCATGCGCCGGCATGGGACGACCATACAGATAGCCCTGACCCTCGTCGCACACATAATGACGCATCAGACTTTCCTGCTCGCGGGTCTCTATGCCTTCTGCCGTGACCTGGAGATTGAAGCCGTTCGCCAGCCTGATAACGGCCTCGATGATAACTTCGTCTTTTTTGCTGCGCTCAACGCCACTTACGAATGAGCGGTCGATTTTCAGCCGTGTCACCGGGTAGTCTTTCAGCAGGCTCAGGGACGCATAGCCGGTACCGAAATCGTCGAATGCAATGCCCACTCCCAATGAGCGAAGGTGGCGCAGCGGTTCCATGATGCGCTGTTCGTTTCGCAGGATGATGTTTTCCGTGATCTCCAGCTCGAGAGCGTGTGCTGGCAAGGAAAAGTCTTCAAGCGCACTTTCAACCATTTCCGCAAAGTCACGCATGCGAAACTGCGCGGCGAACAGGTTGACGCCGATGCGGAATTCGTCACAGCCGGTATTTCTCCATTGCGCTGCCTGCTCACAGGCTGAACGCAGGATCCATTCGCCCACCGGCACCGCAAGAAGACCTGCTTCCAGTGCAGGTAGAAAAACCGCCGGGGACACCACACCCAGTGTCGGATGGTTCCAGCGAATAAGGGCTTCGGCTCCGGTAATACGACCGTCCGCAAGGCGTACCTGAGGCTGATAGTACAGCTCGAACTCTTTGTTGGCCCACGCCTGACGCATCGATGAGCTGAGCGCGCCTCTTCTTGACGCGGTCTGTCGATGCTCGGAGGTGAAGGTGCGAACAAGGGAACGTCCGTCAGACTTGGCCTGGTAGAGCGCCAGATCCGCATTGCCGAGCATTTGCTCCTCGTCGTAGTCGCAGCCGGACCTTACGGAGACGCCGATGCTGGCGCCGATGTAGATTGAATTGTCTTCAAACTCAATCGGTTCCTCGATGACCGCGATGAGCTCCAGGCCCAGCCTGGTCGCGTTGTCAGGGTCTGCCGTGTCTGACAGGAACACGACAAACTCATCGCCGCCCAGACGCGCGACCATATGGCTGGCCGGGACGTTTTCGCGAAGACGAAGAGAGGTCACCTGGAGCACAAAATCCCCCGCAGCGTGGCCCAGCGTGTCGTTGACGTCCTTGAAGCCGTCCAGGTCGATCAGCAGGATGGCCGCCGAAAGCTGTGCGCCGCACGCTTCCTTGATCCGCCTTTTGAGCGTCGATCGATTGGCAAGGCCGGTCAGATGATCGTATTCAGCCGCATGCTTGAGTAATTTGTCCGCCTCGACACGCTGGGTGATGTCACGAATGATCGCTCCGAATTGTGGCTCGCCGGCATACGTCCATTGTGAGAGCGAGAGCTCGATGGGGATTGTATGACCGTCGCGATGGATGGCCGTCAGGTTGATGGATTTTCCGATAATGGAGGCCGGGCCGCCTGCAGACACCCTCGACAGACCTGCATGATGTCTGGAGCGCATTTCGGGCGGAATAATGATATCGAGAGGCTTTCCCATGGCGTCCTCGGATCGATGCCCGAAAATGAGCTCGGCCGAATTGTTCCATGAGATGATCCGGTTTTTGCTGTCCGAGCAGATGATCGCGTCGGGTGAGGTCGAGGTGATATTCATGAAGCGGGCGTGGCTGTCTTCATTCTCGAGCTCGAGCCGACGCAATTCCATTCTTTCGATGACCATGACCGCCAGGTCCTGAAGAATCAGTTGGTCTCGCTCCGAGAAGGTCTCCCGAGGTTTATTGTCGATCAGGCACAGGCTGCCCAGCACATGACCGCTTGGGGTTATCAGTGGCGCCCCGGCATAAAAGCGAATATAGGGAGCGCCTACCACCAGCGCGTTTGAGCTGAACCTTTCATCCTGCAATGCATCAGGCACCAGAAAAACGTTACGGCCCATCAGCGCAAAATTACAGAATGAGACGTCGCGGCCCGTTTCGCAGACATCGAGGCCAACGCGCGCCTTGAAGAATTGCCGGTCGCGATGAACCAGAGAAATCAGAACAATGGGCGCGTCGAAAATCCGCGATGCCATTTGCACGATCTGATCGTATTCATGCTCAGGTGGGGTATCCATCAACGAAAAAGCATTCAAAATCCGAATACGTTCTTCGTCGTCATCGCCGACTGGGTAAGTACTCATTTGAGGTCATCGCTATAAGCTGATCGCGCCTGAAACGCGAAGCGATCGATGTACAATGCCGCTGTGCCGGCATCGGTGAAAACACCCTGCCAACACGCGCTTGCGCCATGCCGGAAAAGCAAAGTTCGATACATTGCAGCACCTCTCACAGTAGTGTATCGGTAGCTGTCTCTAGCAGCTTAGAAGCTGTATCGTCAAAAAACCGAATACCTGTAATGACTTCTTGAGCAACTAGCCTGCGGGGCATTCATTCAACTAAGCCCCGCGTGACCTCGGTGTAACAACGTGTTCGGGTGAGTGGCGCTAAGGTATGGAAACTGCATGGCGGGGTTCACTGCCAATTTGATGACAACCCTATGAAACGGCTTTCCTTTATTTCGACGAGGCTTACACCTTCGGCGCTCAGCAAAGCGTTGATCGGCTTCATTGCCCTGGTCTGTCTATCGCTGACCCTGGCTACCGTCTGGCAGATGAACCAGTCGAAGCTCGAGCGCGCGGCCACCGCCAGGATTGCGGTGTCCAATATCGTGCTTGCCGCTGAGCAGCAGGCTCAGGACACCCTGCAACAGGCTGACAATACGCTGCGTGACCTTGTCGAGCGTGTGGAACAGGACGGGGTTGCAGGCCAGCAGCAAAGCCGCTTGACCAGGCTGATGGCTCAAGACCTGATAAACGTCAAAGGGCTTCAGGGGCTGTTCATCTACGATGCTCAGGGCAACTGGGTCGCCAATTCCTTTGCCAATGGCGTGCACACCAGAAACAACGAAGACCGCGATTACTTCATTTACCATCGCGATAACCCTGACCCGTCCATTCATGTAGGGTCTATCGTAGAAAGCCGTAATACCGGGGATATGGTCATCCCGGTCAGTCGGCGTATCAATGCTGCGGATGGCAGTTTTGCTGGCGTTGCACTGGCCACCGTACCGGTGGCTTATTTCCAGGCGTTTTTCCAGCGCATGGATGTAGACGACAAGGGGGTAATCTTTCTCGCTCTGAGCAATGGCGACCTGCTGGCGCGACGCCCCACATTAACCGCACTGATGACCACCAATGTCGCCAAGGGCGATATCTTCACTCGCTATCTGCCCTACAGCGACAGCGGCACCGCGGTGATCAACTCCGTGGTGGACGGGGTGGAAAGGATCTACGCCTATCGGCGGGTGTCCGGGTTGCCGATCGTCGCCGCTGCAGGCGTCTCCTGTCAGCATGTGTTCGCGCCCTGGTGGGCCTATGCACACCGGTCCATGACCATCACCGGCATCATTATCCTTGCGCTGGTTTTGCTTGGCGTCCTGCTGTACCGGCAAATCCAGCAGTTGATCAATGCGGAAGGTGAACTGAACATCGCCAGGAACGAGCTGGAGATCATCGCTCACACGGACAGCCTCACGCACCTGGCCAATCGACGCTGCTTCGATGCGGCCTTGCAGCAGGAGTGGGGGCGGGCGAGCCGGAATACTGCAACTATCGCGATCATTCTGCTGGATATTGACTGGTTCAAACAATACAACGACACCTACGGTCATCTGCAGGGAGACGACTGCCTGAAGCAAGTGGCTGGGCTCATAGGCAACAGTCTTGACCGGGCTGGGGATATCGCGGCACGTTACGGCGGCGAGGAGTTTGTCATTCTGCTGCCTGAAACCGACCTGGCGGGGGCGCTGAAGATCGCGGAAAAAATCAGATCATCCGTTGAAAACACTCGTATAGATCACTCGGCCAGCCCGCTGGGCAAACTGACCATCAGTTCGGGCGTGGTGTCGATCAACGCAGCAGAGAAGGATGGACATACCGCCGCGTTGGCGGAAGCGGATCGGCTGCTTTACCTGGCCAAAACCAAAGGGCGTAACCGCGTCGAAGGTCGGCTGATTCACGGCTGGCATGGAGCGAGCCATTTCGCCAGGGTATCAACCGCCTCTTCCTGAGTCAGTCTGACGGACGGCTACCGCCCATACGCTCGCTGATGGCCTGCGCCGTTTGCAAAAGCCGCCTGGCCGCCAGATTCTGCGTCTCGTCGTTCAACACCGATCCCGGCCCGACCACGGTGATCACCCCCACCAGCTTGTCACCCATGGCGAACAGCGGTGACGAGGCTGCATTGATACCCGGCATCAGCAGGCCCTGAATCTGGTGCACGCCGGTGGTACGAATCTGCTCGACATGCTGCTCGACCTCACGCAGCTGGCCGGTGCTCAGCAACGGCACTTCCTGCTCGCGAAGCGCAGCGGTTTCGCGCCCGTTCAGAAAGCTGTCGAACACCAGGCCGGTGGACGAGCCAAGCAGCGGCAGCACCGAGCCGATCTGCGTGACCAGCGTCACCGCACCCATCGAGGGCTCGACATACACCACGGTCGGCCCCTTGTTGCCCCATACCGCCAGAAAACAGGTCTGATTCAACTCGTCGCGCAGGCTGGCCAGCCAGGGGGCCGATACCTTCAGGACATCCAGCTTGCCGAGCGAGGCCAGCCCGACCTGCAACGCCTCGCGTCCCAGCCCATAGTGATTGTTGACGGCATCCTGTTCGGCAAAGCCACTGGCAATCAGCGCCTGCAGATAACGATGGACCTTGCTGGCGGGCATGCCCAGGTGTTCGGCCAGTCTCGACAGGGACGTGGCAGGGGAGAGTTCGGCGAGCGCCTTGAGCACGCCCAGCCCGACTTCGGCGGCCTGAACCTTCTGCTGGCGTCCGCCTGCGGGGCTTTCGGTTTGCTGGGTCATGGGATGCTGTGCGCCGATCGGGAAAGGCAGCTTTATAGCTTGACCGGCTGGCAAACTCAAATTACGTTATGCGTAATCTGTTTACGTTAAATGATGTTTCTTCGTGTCTGTGTCCGACCCCACAACAACAAGAGGTCCAGATGGCTATCCACTCCAGTTCCGACGCACTGCTTTATCAGTCGGGCTTTGGCAACCAGTTCAGCAGCGAGGCGCTGCCTGGTGCCTTGCCGATTGGTCAGAACTCGCCGCAGAAGCATCCGCTGGGCCTGTATGCCGAGCAGTTCTCGGGCACCGCATTCACGGTTGCGCGCAGCGAAGCCCGACGTATCTGGCTGTATCGGATCAGCCCATCGGCAGCCCATCCGCGTTACCAGCGCATGGATCTGCAGATCGCCGGTCGGGAGCAGGGGCCGATCAACCCCAACCGGTTGCGCTGGAATGCCTTCGATATCCCGACAGAGCCGACCGATTTCATCGACGGCCTCATCCCTCTCGCCAGCACCTCGGCGGCGGAGCAGGCCGAGGGCGTCAGCGTTTACCTGTACACCGCCAACATCTCCATGCAGCGAGCTTTCTTTAGCGCGGATGGCGAATGGCTGGTGGTGCCCCAGCAGGGCCGGCTCAGAATTGTCACCGAACTGGGCCTGCTGGACATCGAACCCCTGGAAATCGCCGTCCTGCCGCGAGGTTTGAAGTTCAGCGTGCACCTGCTCGATAGCAGCGCCCGCGGATACCTCTGCGAGAATCACGGCTGCGCCCTGCGCCTCCCGGAACTGGGTCCGATCGGCAGCAACGGGCTGGCCAACGCACGTGATTTTCTGACCCCGGTCGCCTGGTTCGAAGACAGTCGCCAGCCAATGCAACTGGTGCAGAAGTTCCTCGGTGAGCTGTGGTCGACGCAACTGGAGCACTCACCGTTTGACGTGGTGGGCTGGCACGGCAATAACGTTCCGTACAAGTATGATCTGCGGCGTTTCAACACCCTCGGTACGGTCAGCTACGATCATCCGGACCCGTCGATTTTCACCGTGCTGACCTCACCGGGGGCTATTCACGGCCAGGCCAATATCGATTTCGTGATCTTTCCGCCGCGCTGGATGGTGGCGGAAAACACCTTCCGCCCGCCGTGGTTCCACCGAAACCTGATGAACGAGTTCATGGGCCTGATCGACGGCGCGTACGATGCCAAGGCCGAAGGCTTCATGCCCGGTGGCGCTTCGCTGCACAACTGCATGAGCGCGCACGGCCCCGATAATGTCACCGCCGAAAAGGCTATTGCCGCCGAGCTGAAACCGCACAGGATCGACAACACCATGGCCTTCATGTTCGAGACCGGCAAGGTCTTGCGCCCCAGTCGTCACGCGCTCGACTGCCCGCAACTGCAAACCGATTACGATGCCTGCTGGAAGGACATGGCCAGAACGTTTACCAGGGAGCCACGCTGATGAATACCGCGTTCAAGCGTCGTAGCTGGGTCGAATCTGCCAACGGGCATGCCGATTTCCCTTTGCAGAACCTGCCATTGGGCGTGTTCAGTCACGGCCAGACCGGCCCGCGTGGCGGAGTGGCGATAGGCAACAGGATTTTCGATCTGCACGCGGCAACAGAATCCGGGGTGTTTCAGGGACAGGCCGCCAACGTTGCCGACGTTGCCAGCCGCGACCAGCTCAATGATTTTCTTGCGCTGGGTGCCGCAGCGCGTCAGGCATTGCGCACCGCCTTGTTGCAGTTGCTCGATGAAGACAGCCCGCAGCGCGACAGGCTGCAGGGTATGGCCGGTTTGTTGCTGCCGATGAGCGAGTGCACGTTGCACATGCCCGCTCGGGTAGGTGATTACTCGGACTTCTACGTCGGTATTCATCATGCGCTGAATGTCGGCAAGCTGTTCCGCCCGGACAACCCGCTGCTGCCTAACTACAAATACGTGCCGATCGGCTATCACGGCAGAGCGTCGACCTTGTGTCCCTCGGGTACGGCTGTGCGGCGCCCCAGCGGACAAACCCTGGCGGCAGGTCAGGAGTCGCCCGTTTTCGGTCCCTGCCAACGCCTCGATTACGAACTGGAACTAGGGGTCTGGATCGGGCCGGGAAATGTCCAGGGCGAGGCCATCGGGATCGATCGGGCCGCCGAGCACATTGCCGGGTTCTGCCTGCTCAACGACTGGTCGGCGCGTGACATACAGGCATGGGAATACCAGCCACTGGGGCCATTTCTGTCGAAGAGCTTCGCCACCACGATTTCGCCCTGGGTGGTGACTGCCGAAGCCCTTGAACCGTTTCGTCGCGCCCAACCGCCGCGTCCGGACGGCGATCCGCAACCGTTGGCCTATCTGCTGGATGACCACGATCAGCAGGGTGGGGCGCTGGATATCGAGCTGGAAGTGCTGCTGCTGACTGCACGGATGAAAGCCGACGGGCTGGCGCCTCACCGGCTGGGTCTGAGCAACTCGCTGAACATGTACTGGACGGTGGCGCAGATGGTCGCGCATCACAGCGTCAACGGCTGCAGGTTGCAGCCGGGTGACCTGCTCGGCACCGGTACGTTGTCCGGTCCCGGAGAAGGTCAGTACGGCAGCCTGCTGGAGATGACCGCTGGCGGCAAACAACCGGTGACCCTACCCAACGGCGAAGTACGGATGTTCCTGCAAAGTGGCGACGAGGTGATTCTGCGTGCCCGTTGTCATCGTGAAGGGTATGCCTCGATTGGCTTTGGTGAGTGTCGGGGCGTTGTGCTCGACTGAGAATACCGTGCTCGGCTCCTGCAACGTCAGCGGGTTATTTCGTACCAGCCAAGAAACATGTCCAGCGTCGATTCGACCACCGTGTGCTGCTCCTCGGGGGTAAGCAAGGCCGCACTGAACGTTACCTGCGGCCAGAACGCGAACGACTTGAGCAATGCATGCATCTGCGTCGCGGCAAAGGCCGGGTCGACCGGTTTCAGACGGCCGTCTTTCTGCGCGGCGCGAATCCAGGCACTGAAGGTTTCTTCTCGCTCATTGATACGCGCCATCCACACCTGAGCCCGCTCGGGGGAGTGAATGGTCGCGCCGACCACCACGCGGGCCAGGTCGAGAAAATGGCTGTTGGTCAGGTTGCGCATCTTGCCCCAGAGCAATTCCCGTAACTGCTCGCGCAAGCCGATTTGCGGATGAAAAACCACTTCGGCCTGCGGCGGGGCGCAGCTCCAGAGGCGCTGCAGCATCTCGGCGAACAGTTCTTCCTTGCTGGGGAAGTGGTTATACACCGTACGTTTGGAAACCTCGGCCCGCGCGGCGATCCGGTCCATGCTGGTGATCTCGAAGCCACGATCGCCGAATTCGGCGATAGCCGCCTGGACGATGGATTCGCGTTTCTGATCGGTGAGGCGCATGGGTTCGGTCATAGGTTCGCTTCAAACGTGCGTTTAGAGAAAATTACACTCAGCAGTTTACTTGTCACCGAGGATCATGCAAGCTTAAAACTACACCGTGTAGTGTAAAACACTGTTACATATTTTCCCTCGGACATCCTGCAACAGGATCACGTACGAAGTATGCACGGCTGGAGCCTCAACCTGCCCCCAGGAGTCAGCGAACCATGGCCTCGACACATCAGAAAAAGGACTCTTCTACACTGCCTGTCTTGTCCCGTCACGAAGGGCGATACCGCAATCACGCCACCATGAAGCCGTCGAGTCTGCTTCGCACGCTCGGTATTTTCTGGGATCAGGCGTTCAACAAACCCAAGGACACACGCCCGGCAGGCGAAATTCCGGTACAGCCGCTGTCGCGTCAGCAATTGCTGGCGGCACCGAACAACACGGTGTATCGCCTGGGGCATTCGACCGTTCTGCTCAAACTGCGCGATCAGTTCTGGCTTACCGACCCCGTGTTTGCCGAACGTGCCTCGCCCGTGCAGTGGGCGGGCCCGCAGCGCTTTCATCAGCCGCCGATCAGCCTCGAAGAGTTGCCGCCGATCAAGGCGGTGATTCTTTCGCACAACCATTACGACCACCTGGATCGTATGGCTATCAAGGCGCTGACCGACAAGACCGAGCACTTTCTGGCACCGCTTGGCGTGGGTGATACGTTGATCGAATGGGGCGTGCCTGCGCACAAGGTGCGTCAGCTGGACTGGTGGCAGTCCACCGAAGTGGCGGGCATCGAGTTCGTCGCCACGCCTTCGCAACATTTCTCGGGGCGTACGCTGCTCGACAGCAACCGCACGCTGTGGGCGTCCTGGGTGATGATCGATAGCGATCAGCGGATTTTCTTCAGTGGCGACAGCGGTTACTTCGATGGCTTCAAGACCATCGGCGAGCAATATGGGCCGTTTGACCTGACCCTGATGGAAACCGGCGCCTACAACGTCGAGTGGCCTGATATGCACATGCAGCCCGAGCAGACGCTGCAGGCGCATCTGGACCTGCGCGGTCGCTGGTTGCTGCCGATCCACAACGGCACCTTCGACCTGTCGATGCATGCCTGGCACGAGCCGTTCGATCGCATTCTGGCCCTGGCCTGGGAGCAGAATGTCTCGATCACCACGCCGATGATGGGCCAGCCGTTTTATGTGCAGTACCCGTGTCGGGGTCTGACCTGGTGGTTGGGCGTGGATGAGGTGGTTGAGTCTGAAACCGCACAGACGGAGGGCGCAGAACCCTGCAACTGCCGTCGTCAGAACGCCTGAAAACCAACTCTGGTAACGATGAACTGATTTTTAAATAGCAGGGCCCAGATTTTGATTTGTCACCTGAGCACACGCCCGGCCTAATCGTGACCCTCGACAGGGAGGGTGAAGGTATGCAGATGCGTGGCTCGGTGGTTCAGAATATGGGGTTAATGATCAGTGTCATACTGGTGGCGCTCAACTTGCGTCCGTCGATGGCCGCTGTCGGTCCATTGTTGGTGGCGATTCGGCTGGACGTCCCACTGGGTTTCGGGACGGCGTCGTTGCTGACCATGCTGCCGGTCATGGCCATGGGACTGGCAATGTTTTTCGGCATGGGCATCGCTCGCTACCTGGGGTCGTATCGCAGCATCATGCTTTCACTGGCGCTTATCGGTCTGGCAACCCTGGCGCGTCTGTTTCTGGATTCTGCTGCCGAACTGATTTTCAGCGCTGTGTTGGCGGGGCTGGGTATTGCCTTGATTCAGGCGCTGATGCCCGCGTTGATCAAATCGCGCTTCAAAGCCAATGTCTCCTTGTGCATGGGCTTGTATGTGACTGCGATCATGGGCGGGGCCGCGCTGGCCGCTTCATTCAGCCCCGTGGTGATGGGTAGCAGTGGCAGTTGGCGCTTCGGCCTGGCGGTCTGGTCACTACTGGCTCTTCTGGCAATGTGCTTCTGGTTTGCCCAGCGGCGCGTATTGCGCTCCGATGCGTCAACCACTGCAGGGCTCCGGCAGACTTTCTTCCACACGCCTCGGGCCTGGATGCTGGGGGTTTTCTTCGGCCTCGGCACTGCGTCCTATACCTGCGTGTTGGCCTGGCTGGCCCCGTATTATTTGGAGAACGGCTGGAGTGAGCAGAGTGCAGGGCTGCTGCTGGGTTTTCTGACCCTGATGGAGGTCGTATCGGGTCTGCTGGTGCCGGTGCTGGCCAACCGCAGTCGCGATAAGCGCGTGGCGCTGGTTGTGCTGCTGCTGTTGATGATGACCGGCTTTGCCGGGCTGATTCTGATGCCGCAGCAGTTGGGACTGCTGTGGGCATGCCTGCTGGGATTGGGGATTGGCGGTCTTTTTCCGATGAGCCTGATCGTGTCCATGGATCATTTCGATGACCCACAGCAGGCGGGCAGCCTGACGGCATTCGTGCAGGGCGTGGGTTATCTGATCGCCAGCCTGTCGCCACTGCTTGCCGGAGTGATTCGTGACCTGACGGGCTGCTTTGCGGGTGCATGGTGTTCACTGATGGCGTTGGTCGCGATCATGCTGTTGATGGTGGTGCGACTCGACCCCCGGCGTTATGCTGATCATCTGCGCGACGCACTCGGCGAACCTGTCATCACTGGCAGATAGGCGGCATGATTGCATTTTGATGCTATCTTGTGCGCGTTGACCTGACCGCCTGGTCACAGCGCCAGCGAGATACCTTGATGCTTAACAGTAATGCCCTGAGAAAGCTGGACATGCAGGACCTGATGGTCTTTGTCTCGGTGTATGAGCAGCGCAACCTGACCCTGGTCGCGGAAGCGTTGCATGTCAGCCAGTCGACGGTCAGTTACTGCCTGAAAAAGCTGCGGGCGAACTTCGAGGACGACCTTTTCATCTGCACCCGCAACGGCATGCGCCCGACCCGCAAGGCATTGGCCATGCACGACCATGTGCAGCAGATTCTCCGCTCGGTCAATCTGTGCCATGACGGCCTCGATCTGTTCGACCCGACTCGCACACAAACGACCTTCACGGTCTGTGCGCCGGAGTATTTCGAGCTGCTGGTATTGCCGCATTTGATGCGTGACTTCGCTGCCGCTGGTTTCTCGGTGACGGTCAATGTGCAAAAACTTGAGAAGCAGTTGCCTGCCGAGCAGTTGAACGACGGTCGTTTTGACCTCGCCCTGTGCTTCGGGCCTGGCTTTCACCGAGTCCCGGACAGTCTGATTTCGCAGGTGTTGATGGAGGATGATCTGGTTTGCGTCATGGACTCCAGGTTCGCGCCGCTCAACGCCCTGATCGACACTCAAACCTTCGTCCAGCATCGTCATGTCTACCCGACGCCGTGGACGTCCGACACTAACATGGTGGATGGCTGGCTGCAGCGACAGGGTCTGGAGCGCAACATTGTCGCGCGGGCCAACAGCTATCGGGCGGCCTTGCAATTGCTGGAAGGCACCGATTTCATGCTGGTTCTGCCACGGCGTATTCAGACGCTGCTGGGTAATGAACCGTGGATTTCCGTATTCGAACTGCCACCTGACCTGCCTGGCTTCAGCCTGGACATGCTGTGGAGCGCCCAGACGGATCGAGACGAAGCCAGCGGCTGGCTGCGTGAACAAGTCGTGAAGGTGTGTGCCGAACGCGGCTTGCTCTGACGGGTTGTCAGTTGCCTGACTTGTCTTTCTGCGGGTCGGGTGAGGTGGCAGGTCGGGCCTGTTCGCCCTGCTGATTGAGCTGTTTGTTCTTCTCGCCCACCTTGCCGGCGTTTTCCGGTTTGTGATCGAGGTCTTCGCGTTTGGATTCATCTGCCATGACCGTATTCCTTTTTGTAGGGGGGGTGTGGTTATTGGTCAGTGTGGCGGGTGCAAGATTCGATTTAAATGACGCGCGGTTCATTGCCCGGTGCTGTTAGCGTCGGACGCTGAACCGCGCACATCAATCAGCTCAACAGAGTGATCAAGTCTTTGGCCGCCTGCGCAGAGCTGGCCGGGTTCTGGCCAGTCACCAGCTTGCCATCGGTCAGCACGTAGACGCCCCAGTCGTCGCCCTTGGAATAGTCACCGCCCAGTTGCTTGAGCGTGTCTTCGACCAGAAAAGGCACGACATTGGTCAGGCCGACCGCTTCTTCTTCACTGTTGGTGAAGCCTGTGACACGGCGGTCCTTGACCAGTGGCTGACCGTCCGGCGCTTTTACGTGACGCAATACGCCAGGTGCGTGGCAGACCATTCCATGCGGCTTGTCTGCCTTGGCAAAGGCCTCGATCAGCGCGATGGAGTCCTTGTCTTCAGCCAGGTCCCACAGCGGGCCGTGACCGCCCGGGTAGAACACGGCATCGAAATCGGCCGCATTGACGCCAGACAGAAGGCCCGTATTGGCGAGCGCTTTTTGCGCATCGGCATCTTTGGAGAAGCGCTTGGTGTCGTCGGTCTGAGCGTCAGGCTCATCGCTTTTCGGGTCCAGCGGTGGTTGACCGCCTTTCGGAGAGACCAGCGTAACGTCGGCGCCGGCCTCTTTGAACGCGTAATACGGCGCGACGAACTCTTCGAGCCAGAAACCGGTTTTCTTGCCGGTGTCGCCCAGTTGGTCATGGGATGTCAAAACCATCAGGATTTTCATGTGCATGCTCGTCTTCGAAGGGGTGAGAGGGTGTAGACAGGCAAAAACCTCAAGTGTTGTGAGAATTTTTTACCACCGAAACGAGCAGGGCCGGATGTCGACACAATGACGTGCGTCGACATCCGGCCCTGTTTCACCGCTGCGTTTAAAAACGTCGGATGAGGATCATTGCTCCTTGGTCAGATCCACCAGCGGTTCTTTGCGCACTTCGGTCTCGCGACCGTCCTGAATGTGCTTGACCTGCCCAAGGGCTTTGTCGACAGCACCTTTGTCAGCCAGCAGACTGTAGCTGATCTGGAACTGGCGTTGCTCTTTCGGCGCAATGGTTGGCACCAGATTCAGCGGTCGCTGGAAGCGGCGGTTGTAGGAGAAGCTGGTCCCCGGTTCCAGTCCGGTGACGTAGCCCTGGCCTTTGGTGTCGGTGTTTTTCCACAGCGAGAACACCGGCAACTGCTTGTTATTGAAACCGACCGACACGCCCAGGCTGCCAGCCTTGTTGTGCAGCACGGTCAGCGTGTCACCCTTGGCATCGCCGTAGGGCACGATGTTGTAGACCGTCTCGTCGTAATCCGGCGTCGGTGCGCGGTAGGTCTGCCAGTCGCCCAGGTCACCCTTGGCTTTTTCATTGAACGGCGAGACCTGCTTGACCGGCGCTTCGAAACGCGCCCCCTGTTCGAGGAACGGCGTGCTGAAGTTGCTGTGGTACAGCGCCTGGTATTCTTTCGGATAGTCGCCATTGTTGGTCAGCGTATCGTTGAGCGAAAAGCTCGTGCTGCCTGGCTCGGTGACCAGTTCGGTCTGCACCGAGAAGTCGACCTTCTTGAACGCCTGCTCCTTCAATTCACCCTTGAGACGGATCGCGTAGGGCGGTTTTTCGTCGATCTGCAGTGTCACCTTGCTCGCCGGAATGTTGGCCGCACGGCCGTGCAGGGTCAGCAGCTCGCCGTTGTCCATGCCCGGGTGGCCCACCCACTCATAACCGCAGCGGGTCACTAACTCGTTGAAACCTTCCAGCCAGCCCAGGCCGCCGCGGCCATTGAGCTCGATGAAGGCCGGATTGACCACGTCCTTGACCGGAGAATCCCAGCCCATGCGCACATCGCCGACTGATGCCTGCAGCACGTTCATGCCACGGGTCGGGACGACTGACAGCTTCATCGTGCCATTATCGATATCGATAATGCTCACGCCTTCCTGACGACCGCCATGCAGCGTACGCATCGTGACAGTGAACGGCTTGTCGGTCTTGACGCCCAGCTGCTGACTGGTGATCTGCTGATTCTGCGCAGCCTTGTCGGTGTCGAGCAGCACATAATCCCAGGCAAACACACTGGAAACGGCTGTAAGAGCGCCGAGGCCTACGAGCAGAGGAAGGGATTTCATGGTGATGGTCCTTCTGTAATTATTGGAATTATGGTGTTGCATACCGTCTGAACAGCTATTTAACGCCGAGTTAAACGATTCAGCAATGGGCAGAGTCCAGGCAAAGCGCTTTTAACCACGATGGCACTGACGACGCAGAGTGCGACGTCAGTGACAGGGCGAAGGAACCCAACGAAGTCGGGCCGCAAGCAGGAGCGGGGACGTTGCTCACGTTGGTCCCTCAAAGTGAGTCGCCGAGGGGCGAAAAGGTGACCTGAGTCGAACCTCAATCCGCCTGACAAAGAAAAACTGCTGTGTGACGCAGAGCGTCACAAACTGCATTCCCACGCGGAGCGTGAGGAACGAGAATCCGAGTCGAACCTGAATCCACCTGATACCACAGCCCCCTTCGTGAACAAGTTTGCTCCCACGGCCTCCGGCCAGCATCAAAAGCAGATTTGTGTATAACGATGAGCGCGGACGATGAGGAACGAGAGGTGCCTCGCCGAGTATAGCCAGGCACGTTAATCACCGGTCATCGAGATTCAGGTGACTGCCCCCGAACCTGATCGAGCCCAAGCCGCTCGGCTGCCGCCTCACCCAGCAACCGCTCGATCTGCGCATGCTCCCAGCCGCTGAGCAAACTCACCGGATCAGTGCGCAGCCAGCTTTCGAACGAGCCTTCCCGACCCAGCGGACAGCGACATGCCCGACAGCGGGTCGGGCTGCCCTCGGTGACTTCCAGCGTCAGCAACCAGCCGTCAATCTCGACCTGTTGCAGCCCGAAGCCGGAGGATGTGCCGATAAGCTTCAGCGACCGAGTACCCATCGCAGCATCCCGCAGTTGCTGATACACCTCACGAGTCGTCAGAGCTTTCACAGGCGTCACTCAAATCCATTTTGCTGAGTAAAGCACGATTCCGAATCGTGCCGGTTAAAGCAGACGCTTCAAAACGTCGACGGCGCACCAAACAGGCTTTCGATCTCGGGCCGGGTCTGGTTGATCGCACCCAACTGACGGATCAGTTCGGCCTGCCTGCTGCCACGCACGCCAGCAGTGGTCATCAGCGCATCGCGCACGTAGGTGTAGACGCCGCTGACACCGAACGGCGTGATGTAGCGAACATGCTTGCTGATGCCTTGGGTGATCGTCTTGAAATGCTCGCTGGCGTAATAGGTTCTGCGCGTCCAGGCCGATTCGAACACCAACTCCATCATGACGATATTCAGGCGCGACTCTTCGACCTCATGATTAACGTCCGGCGCAGGCGGCGCAGGCTTGGCGTTATCGTAGGGTTGCGCAAGGTGCAGGCGCAGTTTCAGTACAGCCTCGGAACCGGCCATGTCACGGGCGAGCTGCTCAATGGCTTTGCGGGCTGCGGGCAGATCATCGCCGGCGAGATGAAAGTGCAGATGCATCTTGTCCAGTGTGGCGGTTTCGTTGGGGATCGGGTCAGGCAGGCGATCCACCAGGGTGCTGGAGCCATCCGGTACGTCGTAGGCGATGGTTTCCTCGAACATGTTCTGCTCGTCGGAGAACAGCAGGGCGCTGGCATCCTTGAATTGTTTCTGCGCTTCGGCGGACAGAAAGCCGATCTCCACACCACCATCCAGCACGTAGCCTGGCAAGGCCGTGACGCCCTCGATGACCGGCCACAGGTGGCCATCCTTTTCGCGCGTCAAGTGATGCTGAACATACCATCCCAGGCCCTCAAGCCTGGCGCACAGCGGGCCATGAACGTCGCGCCAGTAAGTCGCGAACAGTTCATGGGGAACACCCGTCTTGCGCAGCACGGTGGTGTAGGAGTTGATGACGATGTTTTCATCGCGAGCGGCGTGGTTGCCGGAAAAGTGGCTGGCGGAAAAGGCTGAGTTGGGCATGGAGGCTCTCTGTCATGAAGATATTCCTCTCAGGCGCCTCGCCGCCGAGGTAAGTTCAAGGAAACTTACCGGCGGACGCACCCTTGTGCTGCGATGCAGGGCGAGACGAACAGGTAACCCCGGTAGGCGCCGGCCAGAGTACGTACCGACACGACCGACCACATCAGCGCCAGCAGCGCAACGAGCCACGTGCCAAACACATCGAAAAAGCCCAGATGCAGGGTAGCGCCGAGTTTGAGCGTCGCCACTGCATACACGCCGAGCGGGAAGGTGAACGCCCACCAGCCCAGGTTGAAGCCGATGCCCTGTTTCACGTAGCGCGCCGTAATCAGCACGGCCAGCGCCATCCACCACAGACCCAGCCCCCAGAACAGCATACCGACCACCACACCGATGCCTGCTGCTACCGTGCCGATGGATGCGAGGCCGTGGGCGGCGAAGATGGCCGGGGCGTCGCTGCCCATCACCAGCATGCCCAGTGCGCCTGTACCGATGGGCCCGAGTGCCAGCCAGCTGGAGGCGGCCATGCTTTCGTGGGGCAGTTTGTGCAACGCCAGGCGCAACAGCAGAATCACCAGAATGCTCAACGCCACGGGCACCGAGTAGGCCCACAGTACGTAGCTGGTGATCAGCACGGTGAACTGCGAGTCAGCGGTCGCAAGATGCGTTGTCAGCGATCCCCCACAGGCCGCTGCAACTTCGGCCGCCACCACCGGTAACAGCCAGACCGCGGTCATCTTCTCGATGCTGTGCTCCTGACGGGTGAACATCATGAAAGGGATCAGCACCCCACACGCCAGAGCCATCGCCACGTCCAGCCACCACAAGGCTTCGGCAACCGGAACAATGGCACTGCCCCAGCGCGCCTGGCCGAATACCAGCAGGCCGTTGATGAGGGTGGCCAGGCCCATGGGAATGGTGCCGAAGAACATCGACACGGTGGAGTGCCCGAAGACCTGACGCGCCTCATCGAAAAACAGCAACCAGCGGCTGGCGTACATCACGCTGAACAGCGTGAACAGGGCGATGTTAAGGAACCACAGCGCTTCGCCCAGCGCACGCAGCGGGGCAGGGCTACCCGGCAGCTGCGCCAGCGCCAGCGACAGAATGCCGGTGCCCATGGTCACGGCGAACCAGTTGGGGGTGAATTGCCGAATCGCCTCCAGCGGGCTGTTCAGCGCTGTGAAGGGGGCGTTGCCCTTGATGAGGATTGCGAGTCTGCTCATGGCAGTCTCCTGCGGGGTAATTTCGGGATGTGCCATCAGTCTACGGATCGACAGTCAATCTTCTAAACGGGTAATCTCTCTCATCGTTACCTGTTTTTCAGGTAGGTCTACCCGGCGAGAGAGACGGCCTTGAGAATCAACCTGCGGCAATTACAGATTTTTTGCGCGATCACCCGCTGTGGCAGCACCACCAGCGCAGGCAGCGCTTTAGCACTGTCCCAATCAGCCACTAGCGCGGCATTGAACGAGCTTGAAAGTGCGCTGGGTACGCGTTTGTTCGACCGGGTTGGCAAACGCCTGGTTCTGAATGACAGCGGCCAGACGTTGCTGCCGCGTGCCATGAAAATGCTGGAAAACGCCCAGCAGATCGAGGACAGCTTTCTATTGCCCGACGCAGCGTTGAAGGCTCGGCTGCGCATCGGCAGTAGCAGCACCATCGGCAATTACGTCGTGCCACAGATCGTCGGAGCATTGCGCAGCTCGACGCCTCAACTGCGAATCGATGTGGACATCGGCAACAGCGCGCTGATCGCGCGCAAGGTTGCGCAGTTTGAAATAGACATGGGGCTCATCGAGGCACCCTGTCATCTGCCGGAGTTGATCGCCGAGCCGTGGCTGGTCGATGAAATGGTCATCGTCGCCGGCTGCGCCCATCCGCTGGCCGGGCAAGAATACGTGTCACTGGGCGAACTGCAGGGCGCGGAGTGGCTGCTGCGTGAGCAGGGTTCGGGGACGCGCGAAGAGGTCGAACACTTGCTGCTCAGGCATTTGCACGACTTGCAGGACATGCGTCAGGTAGGCAGTTCGGAAGCGATCATGCGCACCCTCGCGCAAGGCATTGGCATCAGTTGCCTGTCCCGTCGTGTGGTCGCCGACCTGCTGGCGAGCGGACAGTTGCGCACGCTCGCCAGCCCGTTGCCGCCGCTCAATCGCCGGTTCTTCATGATCAGGCATCGCGACAAGTTCATCTCGCCGAGCCTGGAGCGCTTCAGGGAGGCCTGCCGCCAGGCTGCCGATCAGGCTGACACGTTGCGCCATGGCTTGAGCCACAACGCCAGCCCGACCAGCAGCAGCGCGCCGTAAACACAGCTCAGGCCCAGTTGCAGCCAGGTGTCGTGCAATGGATGCAGCAACAGAGCGGCGATAGTCATCAGCAGGCTGGCCAGTAACCAGTGGCTACGCCACGGCAAGACATGCAGCAACGACTGGCGACGCATCAGCAGCACGCCGGTGACCAGCGCGCCGCCCAGCGCGGCGAGGGCAATGCCGGTCAGGCCGAAGGCAAAGGGCAGTGCGCCGAGCAGCAGTGCATTGCACAGGCTGCCCACTAGCTCGCAGTTGAGCGGCAGGCGCGTGTCGCCAGCGGCGTAGGCATAGCGCGCCAGCAAGGCATTCCAGGCACCGAACATCAGCGGCACGGCAAACCAGGCGAGCAGTTCCGGCAGCGGCCCGCCCTGGGTCTGGTTGGGCAGCAGCAGGGCCACCAGCGCCCCGGCTGCGCCGATCAGGCCGGCCACTGCCGGCAAGGTCAGCAAGGTCGCGCTGCCCAGCCCGCGCTTGAGTAACGACAGGCGCTGATCGCCGGCACTGCCGCTCATCAGGCCGAGCAGCACCTGATTCAGGCTCATCAAGGCAATCAACGGCAGGTTGATCAGTTTGCGCGCCAGGTTGACCCAGGTCACCGCGCCTTCGCCGAGCAGCGAAGCCACCATGCGCTCCAGCAGGGCAAGCCCCTGGCTGGCCAGGTTGCTGCTCAGCAGCGGGCCGATACGCTGTAACAGCTCACGCATTGCGCCCGCTTCCGATTGCCACTGCCAGGGCCGCCAGCCCGAACGATACAAGGCGGGCAACAGCACACCCGGCATCAGCACGCTACCCAGTACGCACGCGCTGGCCAGCCCGCTCGATGTCGAGGCATGGCTGAACGTGGCGAGGTAAATGACCGGCGGCAGGTTGAACAGCAGCGAGCCGAGCCCGGCCAGCACGAAGCGCGAGCGAGCCTGTAGCGGTACGCAAAACAGCGCATGCAGCATGAAGCCCGGAGCGCACCATGCCAGCCAGCGCAAGCCACTGGCAGCCTGCGCGTAGCCATCGGCGTCCAGCCCCGGACCGATCAGCCGCACCAGTCCCTCTGCGCTCAACAGCAGAACGACGCTCACTGCCAGCCCGGTCAGCAACAGACGCGGTGCCATGCCTTCCAGCCAGCGCTGTTGCCGTTCAACGCTGCGCTGCTGATAAAGGGGCAGGGCAGCGGCGCTGAGCAAGCCCGCGGCCAGTGACATGCGCAGCGCCTCGGGGAGGAACATCGAAACCAGAAACGCGTCGCTCTGACCTCCGGCACCCCAGGCCGCCACCAGCAGCCATTCGCGGGCAAATCCGGCAGCCAGACCAGTAAGGGTGGCCAGTGTCAGCCACAGTGTCGAACCCAGCATCGTCTGTGCTTCTGATCAGTGAAACAAGGTGAACAGGCCTTTGCCGCCCACCTTGTACTTGAGGCCGCGAGCGCGCTCGCCCTTGATCTCTGCGTTCGGGCCACTGACGATGGCGTAGGGCGGAACCGGTTTGGAGACCACGCTGTTACCGCCCACCACGGCACCTTCGCCGATGTCGGCGCCGAACGAGAGCAGCGCGCGGCTGCAGATCCACGCGTAGTCGCCGATGAACACCGGCCCGCCTACCGCCCAGAATTCGGGTTCGTTGAGATCGTGTCCACCGGCGATGATCAGCACATGTGAAGCGATGGTGACGTGATCGCCGATCACAAGCCCACCGCGTGCGTCGAGTTGGCAGTGCCAGCCCACCGTGCTGTCATTGCCGATGCGCAGGCTGTCGACGCCGAGCACCTCGGTATTGCGCCAGACCGTCGAGCCCTTGCCGATCTTCGCGCCGCCGATGCGCAACCACAGCAGGCGCAGGGTGTGGCTGGGGATCTTGCAGATGAGGATGTTGTAAGCCTGCTCCCAGGTCCGCAACATGCGGTCGCGCAGGGTCGGCCAGTTGATCCCGTACAGCGGAATAAGCGCGCCTTTGGTTTCGCTGGCCAGCAGCTTGTAGAAGCGTCGCGCCAGCGGGTGTTCGATTCTCGGCTCGATATTCAGGTAGCAGATGAACGACAGGGTGCGTTCCTTGATCCGCGTTTCAAAGCACACTTCGTTGTCCAGCATCCACTGATAGGCGGCTTCCAGCTCTTCGAGCGGCACCGCCATCTTGCGCGCGTAATCGGGCAGTGCCTCTCTGAGATTATGAGAATGCAGCATGCGGTGTTTCATGAGGAGGCTCCCGGCTCGGGTGAGGCGTCAAGGTGTCTGGATGTCATGTCGGGCCTGGCGCGCAGGCGTCTGGTTTCGTGCAGGCTGATGCCGAGCAAGAGCCAGAACAACGCAACCAGCACACTGGTGAAGCTGAAGTAATGGTCGAACAGACCGCTGAACAACGCAGCCAGTACACCGGTGGTGCAGCCCAGCGCAATGGCGTTTTCGCGAGTCAGCACGACCCGGCCGCTTCCGGGACGCACTTCCTTCCACCAACTGAGGGTGATAGCGATGAACAGCAGCATGCCGGGTATGCCGATCTTGTAGATGAAGTTCAGCCACAGGTTGGAAATGCCGAATTCTGTGTAGCCCAGCACCGGTGGGTCGGTCTTGAAACCGATGCCGAACGGGAAGGTGGCCACTGCGTCGGGGAAATGGCTGTATTCCAGGAAGCGAATCGCGGTACTGGCATCGTCATTGCTGAACAGCCCCATCAGCCGGTCTTGCAGAGGCGGGTAGAACATCAGCAGAAGAATGCCGGCCACCATGCCACCCATCAACAGCCGTCCCAGATGCGGAATGCGTCGCCGGGCCATCAGCAGCATCACTGCGATCAGGCTCAACAGCGCGCCGCGTGAGCCGGTCAGCAACAGGCCGACCACGCCAAGGGCCGCTACCGCAAGGCCCAGCCTGCGGGCCTTGCCGCTGCGCGTCATGCCGAAGCAGAAGGCCAGCGGCAGTAGCATCGCCAGTGCACCCCCCGCCACGTTGGGGTGCATCCACGGCGAACCCATGCGGCTGGCGAACGAAAGCAGGCTCTCGCTCAACACGTCGGCACCGCTGTAGCCCAGGCTGCCGAGGATCGGAATGATTGCAGTGGCCGAGCCTTTGGTGACGTAGACACCGATCGACAGCACCAGCAACAACAGCGTCCCGCCGAGCAGCGCGATGACTGCGTTTTCCAGCGTTTTGAGGTCGGTCAGCAGACGGGGCACCAGAAACAGGATCGACAGGTTGAACAGCCAGCGGATCCAGTTGATCGGGCCGTTGCCCTCGGCGATGACGGTCAACTGGCCGACCAGAAACGGAAACGCACTGAACAGCATCAACGCCACCAGCAGCCGTTCGGGGCGCAGCATATGGGGCACACGGTGGCGTTCCTGAAAGACTGCATGCAGCAGATAGCTGGCCCAGGTCAGCATGATCAGCGCTTCGGAGACCGTAGTGCGAATGCCGATCTGAATCGTCGAGTAGGGCAGGAAGGTTCCGATCAGGCAGAACAGCAGCAGCCCGCGTACCGGCCGGCGGATGATCGTGGCAACCGCCACGATACCGATTGCCGCCGCCACCACGAAGGGCGCCGGCAGCATCCAGATCATTACGCCGAACAGCAGGCTGAACAGCAGCCCCAAGGGCAAGGCCAGTGGCATCAGCGCAATTCCTCCAGCGCCACGTGCACGCGTTCGCAAAAGGCTTTCAACTGGTAGCGCTGCGTCCAGTCTGTGGCAATCGCCGGATCCTCTTCAGGCGCCTGCGACAGGGTCCCCATCAACCTGATCAGGTTACCGCTGTCGACCGGCGAAAAGCGTGGACTGTCGGGCGGTGCGACTTCGTCCAGCGAGGAGCCCGAGGCCACTGCAACCGGTGTGCCGCTGTTCAGTGCTTCAATCACCGGCAGCCCGAAACCTTCACTTTTGGAGGGTTGCCAGAGCCGTTCGGCATTTTTGTAGACGGCGTGCAGTTCGGCGTCGCTCAGGCCGCTGAGCACATGCAGACCCGGTAACTGGCGCTGCGCTTCGGTCAGCGGATCATCGCCACCGACCAGCACCAGTTCCGGGGTATCGACGAATTGCATGCGCGCGGTCTGCCAGGCATCCACGAACCATTTGATGTTCTTGCGCGGTTCGCGCGTGCCCACGCACAGCCAGTAACGCAGCGGCAGGCGCAGTTGCGCGATGTCGGCCGGCTCACCCTTGAAGGCTTCCACCAACAGCGGTATGACGCGCAGCTTGGCTTTGATCCTGGGGAACATCCGTGCAGCCTCGTTTGCAGTGAATTGCGAAGGCACCCAGATCTGGTCGGCAACCTTCAGCGACCAGGCAATCGACAGGTAGTCGGTCATCCGGTAGATCCTGGCTTTCAGTCGCGAACCGTGACTGTTGTGCTGCGTGAGCTGAAACAGATCGTGCAGTTGCAGTACGTAACGCATATCGGCCGGCTTGCGCCCCAGCGGCAGGCCCATGTTGATATTGGCCATGTAGATCTGAATGCCGGCATCGCGCAGGGCTGCAGGCAGGAACTGGCCTTCGAAGCGCAGGCGATCCGGCAGCCGATGAACTGAATTCAATGGGGCAGCCCAGCGCGGGGCATGCATCAGGCGGCGTACCGGATGATCGTAGGGGGCCACGCCGAACAGCTGCAATTGCACGTCCGGGTGTTCACGGAATGCCCGTTCCAGTGCCAGGTTCTGGCGTCCGATGCCGCTGGTGGGGTAACCGGCTGCGGCGCGGTAGTCGAGTCCTATACGCATGAGCGCAATCCTTGCTTGGAGAACGAAAAGCGGGTGTAAATCACTTCCAGCTGAGCGGCGGAAACGGACCAGTCATGCCGGGCGCGAACATAAATGCGGCCAGCTTCGCCAATCTGCTCAAGCTGCAGTGGTTTGTCGGTGTATTCGGCGATCAGTGTCGCCAGCCCTGACGCATCCTCGCTGCCCAGGTAATGTTCGCCATGCCGCACCGCCAGTCCGGAAACACCCTGTGCGGTGGTCACCACTGGCAGGCCGGCGGCCATGGCTTCCAGGGTCTTGAGCTTGGAGCCGCCGCCCTGGCGCAGGGGTGCGAAGAACATCGAGGCAGTGGCCTGCAAGGCACGCAGGTCAGCTACATAACCCAGCCATTCAATGCGCGGGTCAGACCAGCGCTCGCGCCAGGCGGGCGGCATGCCGAAGCCGCCGATGGCAAAACGCACGTGGGGTGCCAGGGCCCAGACCTTTGGCATGATCTCGTCCAGCGCCCATTCGATGGCGTCGACATTGGGGCCGTATTCATAGTTGCCGATGAACAGCAGGCGATGGCTGTGACGGTCCGCGTGGACGCTGGCGTAGTAATCGCAGTCGACACTGTTGACGACATAGGACGTCGCCCTGCCGCTGAGACGCGAAAGCGCCTTGGCATCGTCCTCGGTGACCGCGATCAGCTCACCGGTCTGGCGAAACACGCGGTTTTCCCAGCGCCGGTAGCGCCAGCGGTCATAGACCGCGAAGGCATTGGCCCAGCGTGGCAGACGGTCATAGCTGGCGGCACCCAGGTCCGATTCGACATTGTGCTCGGTCAGCACGAAAGGTTTGCCGGAGCGCTTGAGCGCATGCTCGAAGGGCTGAAAGGCATAAGTGTGCTGCAGCTGAATAATGTCCCAGTCTTCCTCCAGCAACTGTTCGAAGGCCTTTTCCAGTTGCGGTGCGTAGCCGTTCACGCTGGCCAGCATCGGTGGCGGGGCAAACGCCACGGCCAGCAGGGTACGCAAGCTGAGCAACGGGCGTCGATCGATCACGATCAGGCGTTCCAGCCAGGGCTCCAGTGCCGCGCGGGCATCGTCGTCCAGCGGGTTCTTGGACTGCACCAGCAGCGTGATGCGATGACCACGTGCTGCCAGGTTGCGCAGCAAATGGTATTCCCGGGTTTTGCCGCCACTGGTGGTGGGCCAGGGCAGATAGGGGAGCGTCCACAGGATTCGCATGGCTCAGGGCTTCCATTCCAGAATTTGCAGAGTCGGCTTCAGCAGCAGGGTGATCCCCTGGCTGCCGGACAACGGGGTGCGGCTACCGGTCAATGGGTCGTGGACCACCGCATCGGTGATAGCCGGGAAAGTCAGCGATGTGCCCGCCGCACTCCAGAACATCAGCAAGTGCGAGCCATCCGCGCGCGTCCATGGAATGGCATACAGGTCGTCCGGTACGCTGCTTACGGCGGGTGGTTCGGCGGGCAGCAGACGTGGCCCGGTGATTTTCAGAAAGTTCTGCAGCGCGGTGTAGGCCGGTTTGGGACTGGCTTGCAGGTCAAGCAGCCCGTAACCCTGATCGCGGGCAGAGGCGCGCTCGTCCAGATCGCTGAGGTTGAACAGGAAGATGCGCTGGAAATCCATGGCGCTCATCAGCGCCAGACGCCGCAGGGTGTAGTCAGCCTGGCCGGAGGTGCCAATCAGGTGCTGCATCTCCACCGGGCCTGCATAGCTCGACCAGCCCCATTCAGTGGCCCACACCTGCTTGACGCCATTGCTGTGCAACAACTGGTTCATGGCATTGGCACGCACCAGAAAATCGCGATCCGGTATGGAATCGCCTTCCGGGTACTCGGAGTAGGGGTGATAGGCCGCGACGATATTCTGCTGGCCCAGGCCATTATCGAGCAGCGTCTGCAGCATGTAGCCAGAGGTGCTATGCATCTGACTGTAGTAAGCCATGCCTGACGTGACAATCGTCTTGTTCGGCAGGACGGCGCGGATCGCATTGGCAGTGGTGGTCAGCAAGCGGCCATAGGCAGCGGGATCCTCTTTGGGCAGCCAGACGATGTTCGGCTCGTTCCAGACCTGCCAGTTGTTGACCTGCGGATAGCGCTGGGCCAGGGCGGTCATGCGTGCGGCGAACACGTTGAAATCCGTCGGGGGATATTGATCGCGGCTCTTTGCATCGGCCGGCGCGCTGCTGGCGAAAGGCGCTGACCCGACCAGGTACGCCAGGGTGTTGTAATTGTGCGCCTTGATCGCGGTCATGGCGGCGTCCAGCTCGGTCAGGGCGTAGCGGTCCTTTTGCGGCTCGATCACCGGCCAGTGAATGGTCAGCCTAACCCAGTTCAGGCCCAGTTCGTCCAGACGGCTCATCTGCTGTTGGTAGATGTCCGGGGCGAAGTACTGAAACTGTACGTTGACGCCCAGAAAGTCCGCCCAGACCACTTCGCGGGGCGCCTTGAGGACTGTTGCCGCCTGGGCGGCGCAGCTCATTGCTGCGCCGAGCAGTATGCTGGTGACGAGTTGCCCGAATCTGGATGGACGCTGCATGTCACTTCTCCTGGCAAGCCTGGCGAAATACATCCTGAAAATGTTCTGCGGTATGGCTCCAGACCCGGGCCTTGCCCATCTGCGCGGCGTTGTCGGCCCACTGCCTGACCAGCTCCGGTGTTGCGCAGGCGCGGGCGAGGGCTTGCGCCAGCCCGTCGACATCGCCTTGCGGGTAGATCATGCCGTTGCCATGCGAGACTTCTTCGGCAAACGAGCGCGCATCCGAAGTGATCACGCCACGTCCGCAGGCTACCGCCCAGGACAGCGCGCCGCTGGTGCCGCGCAGTTTGCCGAGAATCTTCAGTTTGCTCGACTCGCGATAGGGCAGAACCATCACGTGGTGGGCCTGGATCACCTGCGCAATCTGTTCGGCAGGCAGGTCCAGTTGCCAGTCGATCAGATCGACAAGGCCCAGTTGGCGGATGCGCAGTCGTAGTTGTTCCAGATAACTGCCGGACGGGCCAAAGGCAATTTCCGGCTCGCTGCCGCCGGCCAGGGTCAGGCGCACGGTCGAGCGCAGCGCAGGCTGGGCGGTGAATACGCTGGACAGCGCATCGAGCAGGTCCTCGATACCCTTGCCGCGATAAATGAAACCGAAATACAACAGACGCAAGGGATTCAACGGCGGTAACGGCATGGGGGCGATGTCGAGGTTGCCGTGATTGATGACGGCCATCTGCGCTGCCGTCAGCCCCATGCGCTGGCGCAGGCTCTGACTGCCTGCCTGGGTCAGGGTCACCAGCCGGGTCATGTGCCGCGCCAGCTGCCGTTCTTCATGCAGGCACAGCGGATCGGCCAGTACTGTGGCGATTTCCGGCAGCGGCGAGCGCATGCCGCTGGCCATCGATAATGGCCACGGCAGTTTCTCGCGTCGCCAGACCAGGCGCTCGGGATCGTGCACGGTCGCGGTCAACGGCAGCCTCGGGAAACGCCGACGCAATGCGCGCAGGGCTTGAAACTCCGCCAGTCGACCGCCGCCCAGTTCGGCGTGGACCAGATCGATGCCGCTCCAGTCGGTTTCGGCCACCCGCTGTTGTGCAGCGCGGGGATCGTTGCCAACACCCTGCAGCGGTGTACTGACCTGCAGACCCAGGCCTTCAAGCGCATGCCGCAGATGTCCGGCGTAATCGGCGATGCCGTTCTGTTCGGGCGGCAGCGGCGCAAGCAACGCTATTCGCATCAGCCTCGGCTCCCGATCCGCTTGAGGAAATTCAGGACCTTTTCAGGCACTTCGAAGCGCCGACGGTTGATGATGATGCCGTCGACTTTCTTGAACGCGGTGTTGAGGTTGTTGAGCGTGTCTTCCAGCATCGGCACGGTGGTGTCCTGAGCGCGAACCACCAGCACGATCAGGTCAGCCTTGCGCAAGAGCACGAAGGCGTCCTGATTCGCCGAAAGCGCCGACGCATTGATCAGCACGATTTCGCCAGGACTGGCCGGGCCGCGGCCCTCGGTACGCACCCGATGGCCCTGTTCGATCAGCAGCGCGCTTAACCGCGCGATCACGAACGATACGCCAGCTCCGTACTTGACCGAGGTAAAACCGATGGTCAATCCGCGCTCTTCTACCTGATCAAGCGGCAGAATGCCGTACACCCGATGCAGATTCGAGGTGAACGCTGCACTGCGTTCCTGAGCACGTTCCAGGTCGGGGAGGCTGGTCCAGACCGGAACACCGAAGCTGCTCTCGATCTTGTCGCCGTCGTGAATGCGCTGATCCAGCAGGTAGAAGAAGTACAGCGCCACGGCACCGACCACAATACTCAGCGGGAATGCCAGAAACAGCATCAACAGGCTTTTCGGGAATACCCGGCTGGGGTTGAAAGTCGCGTCCTCGACGGTCGCGATATTGCTGATCTGGCTGTTGTCGAGCTCACGGTCGATACGCGATTTTTCCAGGCTGTCCTTGTACAGCGCATAGCTTTTCTCTGCTGCATCGAGTTCGTTCTGCAGGCGCGACAGTTCCGGTTCCAGATTCAGCGCCTGCTGGCGGTCGCTTTCCAGCTGGGCAATCTGCGCATTCTGTTGGGCAAGCTGGGTTTGCAAGCGCGCGTAGCTGGTCTGCTGGTCGGCATACACATTCTGCATGCGGTTGTAGATGGGGTTGGGCGTGATGCTTTCGGAACGCTGCACGGTGGCGTCCTGTTCCTTGAGCAGTTTTTTGAGGTTATTGATTTCCTCGTTGATGGCCCGAATCGGTGGCGCCTCTTCCTTGAACGAGCGAAGCATTTCCTGGCGCTCGACTTCCTTGCCGTTGATGCGGTTCTGAAGGTCCTGACGATTGGGGTTGAGGGCCAGTTCACGGCCTGCAGAGACGGTCTTGGGTTGTTCTGCCAGTTGTTTTTTCAGCAGGTCCAGACCTGCCTTGGTCGAGGCAATCGAGCGGGTGGTGTTGTTGCGCTCGGTGCGCAGATCGTTGAGCCCCTGCGAAGTGTCGGCCAGACGCTGGGAAATACTGACCGCGCTCAACTGGTTCAGGTAGTTCTGAATTTGCTTCTTGTACTCGATGATGTTCGCACCGGTCGTCTTCACTTCCCCTTCGTAAAACGCGTACAGGCTGACACGGCCCAGCGTTTTGGTGCGCTGCGTCTGGTACTCGGTGATCCAGGTCTTGAGTACGGTCTGCGCGATTTCCGGGTCGTTCCAGGTAAATCTCAACTCCATCACCGACGAGCCCGGTTCATGGCTGACCTTGAAGTTTTTCTCCAGATCCTCGGCCAGACGTTCGACCTGAGAGCGGTTTTCCACCAGCCCGATGAACTGTAGAACGTTGCGCACGCCGTTGACGAGCGCTCCGACTACGGTCTTGATGCCGTTCTTCACCGAGGCCAGAACGCCGGTTTCAGGTGGCACCATGGACAGTTCGGCGAGGTATTTCTCGGACACTGCACGCATGATCGGCCGCCCGCTGAGCATGCGCTCCTCGTCGAGCAGCGGATCGCGCAGACCGCTCGGAATCACAATGGCCTGACGATCAGACAACTCGATCGGCACCGTGCTGCTGTCGCGGCCCGGCTTGACCAGCAGCAGGGCGGTGGATTCATAGCGGTTGGGGAGCAGAAACGCGCCCAGAAGAATGATGACGAAGGTCGCCAGCACGGTAATCCTGACTTCGCGCTGGAAGATGAAGAGCAGGCGCAGCAGGTCGCGGAATGAGCGGATGTTGATCATGTCTGTTTCCCTGACAATTAATTGTTGTTGCGCAGCTCGTAATTCATGCCCAGGCCGATCGACTTCGCGAAGGGGATCAACTGGTTGAAATACAGGGACACGCCGTCAACCTTGTTGCCGACCGACGATTTGGGAACGAACACGATATCGCCGCGTTTCAACAGGACCGGTGCGCTGGGGCCACCGGCGCCGCCGGCCCAGAGAAACTTGCTGTAATCGAAGAAGTAAGTCTTGTAGAGACCGTTTTCTTCCTGACGCAGCAGGGCGACCTGACCGGCATCGGCGTCAAGCGCCACGCCGCCAGCGCCGACAATCGCCTGGTCAAGGTTGGTAGCGACGTTGACCGGCAAAGTGACCGAGTTGCGCACCGCGCCGCCGACAAACACGGTATTGCCCGGTGACTGGGAAATGTTGATGGTCAGCGCGGTCTCGCGGTAGACGTTCTGCAGCTTGCTTTCCAGCAGGTCGTTGAGTTGCTGGAGGGTCAGGCCTGCGGCCTTGACGGTGCCGATGTAAGGGTAGGAAAAGGTGCCGTCGTTGAGCACCTGAAACAGGGTCAGTTCATAGATGGAGTTGGCGGTGAACGCCGAAATCGACGGCGCCTCGCCACTGTTGCGCACGATGCGCAGCGTGTCGCCGGGGCGGATCCGCTCCGGTGGCAGCGGCTTGCCTGCCAGCGCGCGCCCCGCCGCCTGACCGGCCTCGATTTGCGCACGGTCATCGGGCAGGCCCACCCTGGAAGGGGTATTGCACGCACTTAACAGCAATAAGCTGGCGATCAGCATCATGCTTTTCATTGGTCCTGAGCTCCTGTCATGCACAAATACGGCTCCCTTGCGGGTAATAAATTCATGTTGGCGGGTCATGCGTGTTCCGGGTGCTGTCAATTGCGTGGCGCGTGAATCAAGCGGCGCTTGCTGCTGCGCCGATCAGCTCTTCACGGCCTTGTCGGGTACACGTCCATAAATGTCGGTAAAACGTACGATGTCGTCCTCGCCCAGGTACTCGCCGCTCTGCACCTCGATCATCACCAGATCGATGACGCCAGGGTTGACCAGACGATGCGTGTGGCCCGGCTTGATGAAGGTCGATTCGTTGGTATCCAGCATGAACTCGCGCTCGCCGTTGGTGACGCGGGCCATGCCGCTGACCACGATCCAGTGTTCGCTGCGGTGATGGTGCATCTGCAACGACAGTGACGCCTGCGGGCGAACCACGATGCGCTTGATCTTGAAGCGCTTGCCCTCTTCGAGGACGGTGTAAGTGCCCCAGGGGCGTGTGACCGTGCGGTGCAGGCGGTAGGCATCATGGCCCTGACGCTTGAGCTCCTGAGCGATGATCTTGACGTCCTGACTGCGGCGACCGTCGGCGATCAGCAAGGCGTCGGGGGTGTCGATGATGATCAGATTGTCGAGGCCGATAGCGCCTACCAGACGCTTGGGAGAGTCGATGTAGCAGTTGCTGACGTCGTGCAGCACGGTTTCGCCATTGCAGTAATTGCCTTGAGCATCGCCGGGAGACAGTTCACGCACCGCCTGCCACGAGCCGATATCACTCCAGCCAAGCTGGCAGGGCACCACGGCAACTTTGTCGGAGCGTTCCATCAGCGCGTAATCGATGGAAATGTCCGGTGTCAGGGCAAACGACTCACTGTCCAGCTCGACTTGCAGCTCACGGTTGCCTTCCTTGCGCGGGCTGGATTCCAGGCACGCGCTGACGGCGCTCAGGACGTCCGGCGCATGTGTGCGCAGCTCGCGCAGCACGGCGTCGGCGCGCATGCAGAACATGCCGGCATTCCAGAAATGCTGACCACTGTCCAGATAGCCTTGGGCGGTGATCGCGTCGGGCTTTTCGACAAAACGGGCGACCTGACAGGCATCGGCATTGAGTGCCGGGCCTTTCTCGATGTAGCCGAAACCGGTTTCCGGCGCGGTCGGCAGGATACCGAACGTCACCAGCCAGCCCTCTGCGGCCAGCTTCTGTGCAGCGCTCACTGCTCTGGAGAATTCCGCCACGTCGGTGATCAGGTGATCGGCAGGCAACACCAGCAGTTGCGCTTCGTCGCCATACAGTTGGCTGACGTGCAATGCCGCGGCGGCAACGGCAGCTGCTGTATTACGACCGAAGGGTTCGAGGATGAAATCCAGACGTGCATTGCCTTTGTTCAACTGGCGGTAGTCGTCCACCGTGCGGAAATACACTTCCCGGTTGGTGACGGTCAGCAGACGCTCGACGCCGGGCAGACCGACCGCACGCAGAAAGGTCTTCTGCAGCAGGCTTTGGCCGTCTGGCAGGCGCATGAACGGCTTGGGCATCGCTTCACGGGAAACCGGCCAAAGACGGGTGCCGGAGCCGCCGGCAATGATGCAGGGAATGAGCGTGCTCATCAGTAAGCCTCACGGGTGAATAGCACTGCAGGCACAGTGCGCATAAGGATGTAGAGGTCGAACCAGACGGACCAGTTTTCTATGTACTCAAGGTCGAACTCGACGCGTTTTTCGATTTTTTCAACGGTGTCGGTTTCGCCCCGATAGCCGTTGATCTGCGCCAGTCCGGTAATGCCTGGTTTGACGCGGTGCCGCGAGGTGTATTCCTTCACCGCCTGCTCGAACAGAATCCCGGCTGCCTTGGTCGCCGTGGCGTGCGGGCGCGGTCCGACCATCGACATGCTGCCCGCCACCACGTTGAACAGCTGTGGCAGTTCATCCAGGCTGGTTTTGCGAATGAAGCGACCGACCCGCGTTATTCTGGCGTCACCGCGGGTGGTTTGCCGTTCGGCCGTTGCATCGGCCTGGTGCTGATGCATGGAGCGGAACTTGAACACTTCGATCAGGCGATTGTTGTACCCGTAGCGCTTCTGACGGAAAAACACCGGTCCTGGCGAATCGAGCTTGATCGCCAGCGCGACCAGCAGCATCAAGGGTGATAGCGCCAGAAGCGCCAGCGATGACAGCACGATGTCTTCCGCGCGTTTAATGAACGGCGACCAGCCACTGAGCGGCAGATCCGAGGCATTGAACATCGGCAGCCGGGCGACTTCGGTGATGCGGTTGTGGGTGTGCCGAAAGGCGATCATGTCCGGCACCAGCAATACGTTGACCGGTAGCCTGCGCAGTTCGCGGATGATGTAGTCCATGCGGTTTTCCGCTGTCCAGGGCAGGGCGACCAGCACTTGGGTCACTTTCTCTTCGCGGATCAGCCGCTCCAGATCGCTGGTATTGCCCAGCAGTGGCAGGTTGGCTACGGTCTTGGGCATGCGCCCGATACGGTCGTCGATAAAGCCGGTCACCCCCGAACGAATGTCCTGATGTTCAAGCAGGTATTCGGCGAGGCGCTGGCCATTCTCCGTCGCGCCAAGAATCACGGCGTGCTGCAGGAACACGCCCTTGCGCATCTGACGTTTGAACAGCATCAGCAGCAGCAGACGAATGATGCCGAACAGCGCAAGGCTGGTCAGGTACCAGATCAGCAGTTCTTCCGGCGGGAGGTAGCCGAACAGGCCCATTGCCTGCTGCATGAACAGCAACAGTCCGAAGGCAGCCGTCCAGGCCAGCGCCATCGCGCCCATGCGCAGATCGTTGCTGAACAGTGCTTCGGAATAGACGCCCATGGCCTGGAACACCAGCACCCCGACAAAGCCGAAAAACAGCAGCATGGTCAGGTAACCCTGCTGTGTTTCCGCTCCGCCATCCTTGATCAGCAGAATGATCACAAGGCCCGGCAGTATGCAGGCGATGCCGTGAGCCAGGCGAATGCCGAAAAGAAAGTATTCGACCAGGCTGGTGCGGGTCAGCGAAAGGCTGTCGACGGGCTGCAACCTCATGGAAATCCCTTACTCCCTGTGTGCGCCTGAATTCTGCTGACCCAGGACGTATTTCTATTTTTTGTAAGACCCGAGAGGTGTTTCTACGGGGACTGTGTCCAAGCGTAGCCAGTTACAGGTCGTGCTGATGAGGAATCCGGACCGTCTTTTGTGAATATCACTTTATATATGTCGTCCCTTACCGGATTTTATTTAAGCCTTTTCAATCATTTGTGAAGGAAATTTCCCTCAAGTGAGGGTACTGCTGTCAGTAAAGCTCATGAAACGAATAGTGACAGGACAAAAGTGCTTCAGCCCTGACGCAGGCGTTGATCCGGACAGCCCATTGCGAGGTTCTCCCCAGTACCTGCGGGGGCAAGCGAGCTGTTGCAGAGGTGAAAAAAATTTCCGCAACGGATGGGCTTTTTCCGGCTGCCCGGGGTCAGAGTCATGCGTCGTGCGAAATGTATGCGGGCGCCGATTACACCAAGAGCGTCGCTCGCAGGTTTCAATTCGTAGGGTTCGGCAGAGGAGGTGTCATGACACAACGCAGGGCAATGCTCATTCTTCACGGTAAACAGGCACTCAACGAAGACGTGCGTGACGCGGTGGCAGACAAGCGCAAGCAGGGTTGGGAACTGGACGTGCGACTGACTTGGGAAGCCGGCGATGCCCAGCGCCTGGTCGGCGAGGCCCTGGCCGCCGGTCATCGGCATATCGTCGCAGGTGGTGGCGACGGCACCTTGCGCGATATCGCCGAAGCCTTGGCAATGGCCGAAACCAAGGCCAGCCTGACTATTCTGCCGCTGGGGACTGCCAACGATTTTGCCCGTGCGGCTGGCGTGCCTCTGGAAGTCTCCAGGGCCCTGCAACTGATGGACGTGGCTCCGCGTGCCGTCGATCTGGGTGAGGTCGGCGGCAAGCTGTTCCTCAATATGGCGACCGGTGGGTTTGGCAGCCAGGTCACGGCCAGCACGTCCGAAGACCTGAAGAAGGTGCTGGGTGGCGCTGCCTACCTGTTTACCGGCCTGACCCGATTCAGCGAGCTGCATGCGGCCCACGGCGAACTCACCGGGCCGGATTTTCACTGGCGCGGCGACCTGCTTGCACTGGGTATCGGCAATGGTCGGCAGGCGGGCGGTGGACACGAGCTGTGCCCGACCGCGCTGGCCGATGACGGTCTGCTCGACATCAGTATCCTGCCGGCGCCTCAGGAAGTGGTCGGCACGCTGAGGAGTCTTCTGGAAGGCGGGCTGGGCATCGACAATATGTTCGTTCGAGCGCGTTTGCCGTGGGTAGAACTCAAGTCCGCCCAGGGCCTGGATATCAATCTGGACGGTGAGCCGCTGTCGGGCGAGTACCTGCGTTTCGAGGCCCGGCCGGGGGCACTTCAGGTACACCTGCCAACCGATTCGCCGGTACTGAGCGGCGCACCTGAACTCAATCGTCCAGACTGATAATCCGTTCGCGAACGCAGAACAGCACCAACCCGGCCACGTCGAATATCTGCAGGCGCTTCATGACCTGGGCACGGTGAGTCTCGATGGTCTTGACGCTGAGTCCCAGGCCATCGGCAATCTCGCGTGTGGACTTGCCGCGCACGATCAGGCGCAGGATTTCAAGTTGGCGAGCGGTCAGGCGATAACGCTCCTTCGCCGCCTGAGCCCGGTCTGAGGGGGTACCGCGCAATGCGCACTCGATGACCATCTGAGCAATGGCCGGGCTCAGGTAGCGCTCGTTGCTGCGCAGCGCCCCGAGTGCCTGTTCGAGTTCCGCAGCCGTAGTGTCCTTGAGCAGATAACCATGCGCGCCGATGTCGAGTGCACGCATGATCATGTCCGGATCATTCTGCATCGACAGGATCAATACCTTGCAGTGCGGTAGCACCTGCAGCAGGTGCTCGAGTGCATCCAGGCCGTCGACACTTTTCATGCAGATGTCGAGCAGGATGATGTCGGGCCTGAGCTGCTGCGCAAGGTTTGCCAATTGCGCGCCGTCAGCCGTTTCGCCCACGATGGTGTATCCGGGCATGTCTGCAACCAGCGCTCGCACGCCGGCTCTGATAAGGGAGTGGTCGTCGACCAATAACAGATTGCAGGTCATTGTGATTTCTTGTGCAAATGGGACCGCTCAAGCGCGTGTGCAGTCTCTGGTCATACGTGAAGACGATGTCAACACCAGTAAAGACAATGAACGGAAAATGCTGGCGTGACAACGCTGCCTCAATGACATCGCGATACGATTCTCAACGGCCGGGCGTGATCGAGCGTTATTGGCGGGTTGCATCTTTCGGCAAGGCCGATTGCGCGGAGGCGCTGGCCAGTTTTTCCAGCAGTTCGAGCTGTTCGTGGTCGTCCATCGTCAATTCGCCGGTCAGCGGATCGAGAAGCTCGACTTGCCAGTACATCAGCGTCAGGCAGTTCTTGACGGCCAGCAGGGCTTCCTGGGAAAGCTCGTTGGCCTGACTGCCGGTTTTCAACAACTGGCACAGCTGGCGGGAAAAATCGGCAATGCACGGCACAGGAACGGCCTCTGCCTCCTGCGCGAGCTTGCGCAGGGTTGTCAGCAGGCAGCCGGTAGCGTCCTCGTCGTTGGGGATCAGCTCCAGGTGCGAAAGACATTCTTCCGACTTGTGCAAAAGTGCCTGAGACAGGCTCAGGAACTGGTCGTGCTTGTGCTGCCAATCGTTGTGGCTCAGCATCCTTTGTCTCCACTGATCATGGATAGCGAACTTCCGCCCGCGGCGAATGGCTGACAGTTAATGTCGATTTCAAACAAAAGTATGTAGGACGTTTCTGAATGTCGCCAGCGCCACTCGATTGCAGGGATTGGGACGCGGACACAAATCGAACGCCATTCATGTAGTGAGAATGCCGTCACAATAGTGGCAATTAGATGTCGATCATATCAGGTTATCCCTGATTGACTTTTTGCGGATATATGATTTTGCTCTGGGCGCAAAGAGGCGCCGAGGCATTTTCGGCGCGGGTTTGAAGCTGTATTTGTGTGTCTTGAAAGCGACATCAGTAAAGCATGATGGTAAAATGACATCAATGCTTGAGAGTGGCCGTTCATCTCCATTAAGGTCCGGCTGATTTCAGCCGATACAGGCTCAACAGAATCAACGCGACCATCGCTTCAGGAGCTAATAATGGCAGGCATTCTCGACACAGTAGATCAGCGCACACAACTGGTGGGCGAGAATCGCCTGGAAATCCTCATGTTTCGCCTTGCCGGTCGGCAGTTGTTTGCGATCAACGTGTTCAAGGTCCAGGAAGTATTGCAGCTACCCAAGCTGACCCTCATGCCGCAACGCCATTCGTTCGTGTGTGGTGTGGTCAACCTGCGCGGCCAGACCCTTCCGGTGATCGACCTCTCCCAGGCCATCGGCATGCGCCCACTGGTACCGGGTCCGGGCAGCACAATCATCGTCACCGAATACAACCGGTCGGTTCAGGCCTTTCTTGTTGGCGGTGTCGACCGCATCGTCAACATGAACTGGGATGCAATCATGCCACCGCCGGTCAGCGCAGGTCGTCAGCATTACCTGACCGCCATCAGCAAGGTCGATGATCAACTCGTAGAGATCATCGACGTTGAAAAAGTGCTCGCCGAGATCGTGCCTTACAACGCCAAGGTATCCCGCGAGAAGCTCGAAGATCCGGTGCTGGAAAATGCCCGTGGTCGGGAAGTGTTGCTGGTCGACGATTCCAAGGTCGCGCTGGCGCAGTTGCGCGATACGCTGTCTCAGTTGGGCCTCAAGCTGCACGTCGCCAGCGACGGCCTCAAGGCGCTGAACATGCTCAAGGCCTGGGCGGACGCAGGCGAGAACGTGCACGAGAAGCTGCTGATGGTGTTCACCGATGCGGAAATGCCGGAAATGGACGGCTACCGTCTGACCACTGAGATTCGCAACGATGCACGCCTGCGCGGTCTGTACATCGTCCTGCATACTTCGTTGTCCGGCAGCTTCAACGAATCGATGGTCAAGAAGGTCGGCTGTGACAACTTCCTCTCCAAGTTCCAGCCCGACAAGCTGGTCGAGGTCGTGCGCGAACGTCTTTTGATGATTGTCTGACACCGCGCTCGATTCTTCATCGCGAGTGCTGCCGGCTCCGGCTTCGGATAAGCTTTGCGGTCTGCATCAAAGCTTATCCAGCCCCAAAGGAATCGGCGCACATGTTACGTCTCAGCTCGCTCTATCGTTTCCCCCTCAAATCCTGCAAGGCCGAGCCGATGCAGCGCGCCTCGTTCGATGCGTTGGGGTTGGCGGGCGATCGACGCTGGATGCTGGTCGACGCCAGTAATGGCCGATTCTTCACTCAGCGCGCCCTGCCGCACATGTCCCGACTGTCGGTATTGTGGAACACCAGCGGTGGTGTAACCCTTTCGGCACCTGGCTTCGAGCCTCTGGACGTCGCGATTCCGCTGGATATCGACTCTAATTTGCGTGGCGTGACCGTCTGGCGTGACTCGCTGCAGGTTCCGGATGCGGGTGATGAGGCCGGCGAATGGGTCAGCCGGTTTATCGGCAAGCCCACGCGCATGGTCTACCTGCCAGCGGAGCGTGCGCGCTGGATCCCTGGCGGCTACCAGACGGTCAACGACCGGGTGAGCTTTGCCGATGGTTTTCCATTGCTGCTGATCGGCCAGGGATCGCTCGATGACCTGTCAGCGCGCATGGGCAGGCCGATGGAAATGCTGCGTTTCAGACCCAATCTGGTGATCGAAGGGGCCGAGGCCTTTGCCGAGGATGGCTGGAAACGCATCCGTATCGGCGACATCGAGTTCCAGTTGCTCACGCCTTGCGCACGCTGCATCCTGACCACTGTCGACCCGGCAACCGGCGAGCGCAGTGCAGATCGCGAACCGTTTGCCACGCTCAAGACTTATCGGGAAGTTGAAGGCAACGTGCTGTTCGGTCAGAACGTGGTCAACGAGGGGGTGGGCGAGCTTGAAGTGGGCATGTCCGTCGAAGTGCTGGAGTAGGGGCGGGCAGCGCTATTGTCCGGCAGGAGTGCTGTGCGCGGCACTCCTGCCGACACCGGTCACTGGTCGTCGAAAAACCGTTCGTGCCAGTCCACCAGAGGCTGCGGCGAGTTGAGCTTCTGGCCGTAGATCACCGAGTACGACAATACGTTTTGCACGTACTGACGGGTTTCATCGAACGGAATGCTCTCTACCCAGACATCGAAGGCCAGATGATTGGCACCTTTAAGCCATTGGCGCACGCGCCCCGGGCCAGCGTTGTAGGCGGCTGAGGCGAGCACCCGGTTGCCGTTGAACTGCGCATGCACCGAGCTCAGGTAGGCGGCGCCCAACTGGATGTTGGTGTCCGGGTCGAGCACCTGCTGAGGCGAGGCCAGCGGGATGCTGTACTTGCGCGCGGTCTCCTTGGCGGTGGCAGGCATCAATTGCATCAGCCCGCTGGCACCGACGCCCGAGCGGGCATCATCCATGAAGGCGCTTTCCTGACGCGTGATGGCGAACACCCAGCTCGAATGCAGGCCGCGCACCTTGGCTTCGCGTACCAGCGTGTCGCGGTGCGCCATCGGGAAGCGAATATCCAGATCGTCCCAGTATTGCGCCTGGCCGATGGTGCGGATTGCCGGGAAATACCACTGCATGTCGTAGGCCAGCTTGGCCTGGGCAACCATCTCGTCACGATTGAACAGGCGGCTCACGTGATACCACTCGCGCCGACCGTTGACGATCTCGCCGCGATCATGAAACTCCAGTGCGCGACGCACGCCCGGCGTGTTGCGTACCTTGTTGATCAGCGCCTGGCTCAGCACCAGCGGCTTATTGTTGAGCTGGTACGGGCTCTGGGTGCGATCGGCAGCCAGAAAGCCGTAGAAGTCACGCTCCTTGGCGACATCCTTGTACAGCGCAGCAATCAGCGGACTGTTGGGTTGCGCCAGTTCCAGAGAGCGGGCTTCCCAGTAACGCCAGCGATTGGTCGCCGCCAGATCCTTGGGCAGCCGGCGCGCGAGCTCATAGGCGTCTTCCCAGCGACCCAGGCGCAGCAACAGGCGCAGGCGCCATTCGGTCACGGTGTCGTCACGCAATTCGGGGTCATATTTGGTCATGACCTCCAGTGCGCGGTCGTCATAACGACGCGCCAGGGTCAGGCCGATTTCCTTGGCAATCTCGACCTGCTCTTCGCGGGAGAAATGCATGGTCACGGCGTAGCCATCGAGCATCGACAGGGCTTTCTGCGGGTCCTGCTTGGCGAGCCGACGCAGGCCGAGACCGACCACGTCGGACATCGCTTCGTCTACCGGGGCAAATTGCGACGGGTTGTTGACCATCTCCGGTTTCTGCGCGACAGCCAGTAGCAGGCGTCCTTGCGGTGCCAGCGAGTTGAGGCTGTCCACCAGCGTGCTGGCCAGACTGTAATTACGCGTCTGCGCCGCCAGCTTGGCGCGCTGCCAGCGCTTCTGTTCGGTCAGCTGGCCGGCGGCCGCCCACTGGGCAAAGAAACCGTCACAGGCGGCGGGTAATGTCTTGCCGGTCATCCAGAGCTTTTCAGCACTGGCGAAGCCTTCGGCGCGTTTGTTGTTGTTCAATTGGTACTGCCCGTACAGGCAGTCCAGCTCGACGAACTTCATCTTCGGGTCGTAATACTTGACGAAGGTTTGCCAGTCGCCACGCTCGGCCAGCCAGCGCAACCAGCGCAGCTTCATCCAGTTGGCTTGCGGCAGGTCGCCGTGCTCGGCAAGGAACTTCTCGATTTCGGGATTGCTTGCCGTTTTCAGGCGCGCCGTCAGTTCGTCGTATTCGAGGTAAGGCTCCAGCGGATAGTCGGCCAGGGCTGTGGCGTACATCTGGTAGGGGCCGGAATCGCCCTTGGCCAGTGCGCGCTTTGCTTCGTCGTAATACTTGCGTTGTTGGTTGAGGTCTACCGCATGAGCAGTCTGGACGGCGGTGGCGGAGAGGAGCAGGCACGATAAAAAGCTGAACAAACGACTGCGCATGAGACTTCCGAGCAGATGAGTCGGTGAAAAGTATTGCTAGCTTAGCCTTTTGCCAGCTCTTGGTGAAAGCATTGCCGACGAGCTTGTCTCATATGGAAATAATTGGCGGTCATAAAGTCTTGTCGAGGCGCGCAGCGGTGCCATGAATGCCGACATCTGCCTGCTATCTCAGGTAGAATGCGCGCCCGGTTTTTGGAGAAGCTCATGACCCTGCTCAAATTCAGCGATGTGTCCCTTGCTTTCGGCGCCATGCCGTTATTGGACAAGGTGTCCTGGCAGATCGCCCGTGGCGAGCGGGTGTGCATCATCGGCCGTAACGGCACAGGCAAATCCAGCATGTTGAAGCTGGTAAAAGGCGTTCAGAAGCCTGATGACGGGGCTGTATGGCGCGCGCCCGGCCTCAAGATCGGCGAATTGCCCCAGGAATTGCCGGTAGCCGACGGACGGACTGTGTTCGACGTGGTGGCCGAAGGTCTGGATGGCGTCGGTGCCTTGCTGGCCGAGTACCACCACCTGGCGCAGAACTGCGTCACCGAGGAAGACCTGAACAAGCTGATGCATGTTCAGCAGGACCTCGAAGCCCGTGATGGCTGGCGCCTGCAGCAGTTGGTCGAGAGCACTCTCAGCCGCTTGCAGTTGCCTGCCGACAAGACCCTGGCCGAACTGTCCGGTGGCTGGCGTCGCCGTGTTCTGCTGGCCCAGGCGTTGGTGTCCGAGCCGGACCTGCTGTTGCTCGACGAGCCGACCAACCACCTGGATATCGGCGCCATCGCCTGGCTTGAAGAAGCCCTCAAGGATTTCCAGGGTGCAGTGCTGTTCATCACGCACGACCGGGCATTCCTGCAAAACCTTGCGACCCGCATCCTTGAGCTGGACCGCGGCGGCCTGATCGACTGGGATGGCGACTACGCCAGTTTTCTGGTCCACAAGGAAGCTGCGCTGGCTGCCGAAGAAACCGCCAACGCGCTGTTCGACAAGCGTCTGGCCCAGGAAGAAGTCTGGATCCGCCAGGGCATCAAGGCTCGTCGCACCCGTAACGAAGGTCGCGTGCGTGCGCTCAAGGAGCTGCGCGTAGAGCGCAGCGAGCGTCGTGAGCGTACCGGCAAGGCCAACATTCAGCTCGACACTGCCGAGAAGTCCGGCAAGCAGGTCATGGTGCTCGATAACGTCAGCTTCGCCCATCCGGGCGGGCCGACCCTGATCAAGGATTTCTCCATGGTCCTGCAGCGCGAGGACCGTATCGGTCTGCTCGGCGCCAACGGTACCGGCAAGACCACGCTGCTCAAGCTGATGCTCGACAACCTGCAGCCAACCGCAGGCAAGGTTGAAGTCGGTACGCGTCTGGATGTGGCCTATTTCGACCAGTTGCGTCACCAGCTCGATCTGGAAAAGACCGTAATCGACAACGTTGCCGAGGGACGTGATTTCATCGATATCGATGGCCAGAGCCGTCATGTGCTGAGCTACCTCGGCGACTTCCTGTTCAGCCCGCAGCGTGCCCGCACGCCGGTCAAGGCGCTTTCCGGTGGCGAGCGTGCCCGTCTGTTGCTGGCCAAGCTGTTCAGCAAGCCAGCCAACCTGCTGGTGCTCGACGAACCCACCAACGACCTGGACGTCGAAACCCTGGAGCTGCTCGAAGAGGTTCTGCTGACCTTCAAAGGCACTGTGCTGATGGTCAGTCACGACCGGGCATTCCTCGACAACGTCGTCACCAGTACGCTGGTGTTCGAAGGCGAAGGCAAGGTTCGCGAGTACGTGGGTGGTTATCAGGACTGGCTGCGTCAGGGCGGGTCACCGCGTCTGCTGGGCGTCGCCGACACCAAGTCGGGCAAGGCCGAGCTGGCCAGCGCTGTGGTGCAGGCCGCACCGGTTGCCGCTCAGGACATGCCGGTGGCGAAGAAGAAGCTCAGCTACAAGCTTCAGCGTGAGCTGGAGGCGTTGCCTGCGCAGATCGATGAAGTCGAAGGCAAGATGGCCGCGCTGAACGCGGAAATGGCCGAGCCGGGCTTCTACCAGCGCTCGTCCGAGCAGACTGCAGCCGTGCTGGCGCAGCTGGAAAACCTGCAGGCCGAACTGGACAAGCTGCTGGAGCGTTGGGCCGAACTGGACGAGTGATCGTCCGGCGCGTCTCAGGTTGCAGGAAAAGCCCGGGTCACCGGGCTTTTTGCTATAGCGGGCCCGGGATTATTCAGGCTTCTTGTCTTCCTGTTTGTTGAGGCGTACGGCCAGTACGTCACAGGGCGCGCCATGCACGACGTCGTTGGTGGTCGAGCCTAGCAGCAGGGCCAGGCCGTGGCGGCCGTGGCTGCCGACAACGATTACGTCGCAACCCTTGTTCTTGGCCAGTTGATGGATTTCCTGACGCGGCTGGCCATACACAAGATGGCTTTCGCCTTCGTTGAGCAGCGGGAATCTTAGCTTGAGCGAGTCCTGTACTTTCTTGAGTTTTTCCTTGGCCTGGTCGAATTGCTGCTGCTGCAACTGCGACAGGTCCATGGGTACATCACCGCCAAAGGCCATTGCCATGGGTTCGACGATGTGCACGATCGACAGCTTCGCGCCGCTGTCTTTTGCCAGCATGCTGGCGCGGTGGATGACCGATTCACACTCATCGGTGAGGTCGATGGCAACCAGAACGTGTTTGTATGGCATGAGGGTGTCCTCCGGGAGAATTGCAATGATGGGAGTATGGCTCTTTCGTTCGCATCTGGGCAGGCCCCCGTGCAAGTCATTGTTTTCAAGAATGTTGTAAAGAGCCTGAAATCGGCTGGGGGCAAGAAATATGACGGTCTGGATAGTCCTGTCAATCATTGGTGTAATGCTGAGTCCGCTGGTGTGGTTACGTCCCTCGCGCCAGCAAAGCGGCAGGATGGCGTTGCGCATGCAGGCGCGGCGGCTGGGCATGGGCATGCAGCTGACCCCGCAGGAGTGGCCGCACTGGCTGAGCAAAGAGCCGCCCAGCCCTTGCGCGCAGTACCATCGTCCGCGTCTGGGCTCGCATGCAGATACCTGGGTGTACTGGCAAAGCGGACCGGGCGTATGGCTTAACCGCTGGCGCGAGCCTTGCGAGGACGCGAGGCTGCTGCCCCACCTGCAAACGTTGCCCGTGGATGCCTACAAGGTCGAGGCTGACGGGCAACTGATTGCGGTGTACTGGGCCGAGCGGGGCGAGGCAGAAGTGTTACAGCGTATTGATGCGGTGCTCAGGGCGCTGGCCTGACCCTGAATCGCAGGCATTAAAAAGCCCGATAACAACATCGGGCCGGGGTTGGCCAGGCAGGCCGATAATTCGTCGCGTGCCGACAGGCTTTCGCTGCCATGTCGGCTTTCGCTGTTGCGCACCCGCAAATCAGCTGCATTGCGAGCCTCTTGTGGCGCAGTGCTGCGACTCTAGACCTTTTGCTCCTTTTTGTCGCGATTCCTGCAAATATTTTTTGCATGTGCCCTCGTGCGGTGCGTTCCTGGCTGATTTTCCCCGCGCTTATCGATTGTCACGCATCGCGATTATTGTCATGCAGAGAGAGGCCCGTCGTCCCTGGCGTGGCGGCGTATTACCGCGCTCCGCGTCCAGCAACTGACGGGCATTCAAGTGAGCACTATCATTACCGCGAATGATGGAAGATCTTAGGTTGCAGCGGGCATTATGGGGCCTCGGCATGTTCCTGTTAAAACGCGAATTTTCAGGCGTTTTGTCGAATTGACAATCTTGTGGTTATGCCTGATGGTGTGCGTACCCAAATCAAACGGGCGTATGAAATGAGCGTTTGGTCGTCAGAGGGCTCTCACAGAATCCCGACTACCACGTCGCGGCGGTAAGCGTGTGATTTGGCGTGTTCATCGACGGCGACGTCGTAGCCCCGTCGGACATTGAGGTCCGGCGGGTATTGTTCAGCTTCCATATTGTGGAGATCAGTTGATGATTTACGAAGGTAAAGCCATCACGGTTAAGGCTCTTGAAAGTGGCATCGTCGAATTGAATTTCGACCTCAAGGGTGAGTCCGTCAACAAGTTCAACCGTCTCACCCTCAATGAGTTCCGCCAGGCAGTCGACACGCTCAAGGCCGACGCATCGGTCAAGGGCGTGATCGTCACCAGCGGCAAAGATTCATTCATTGTCGGCGCCGATATCACCGAATTCGTCGACAACTTCAAGTTGCCGGAAGCTGAACTGGTCGCTGGCAATCTGGAAGCGAACAGGATTTTCAGTGATTTCGAAGACCTGAACGTGCCAACTGTCGTCGCAATCAACGGTATTGCGCTGGGCGGCGGTCTGGAAATGTGCCTGGCCGCAGATTATCGAGTCATCGCCAGCAGCGCTCGCGTCGGTCTGCCCGAGGTCAAGCTCGGCCTGTACCCGGGTTTTGGCGGCACCGTACGTCTGCCACGCATTATCGGCGCTGACAACGCGATCGAGTGGATCGCCTCGGGCAAGGAAAACGCCGCAGAAGATGCGCTCAAGGTTGGTGCCGTGGACGCGGTGGTTGCGCCCGACAAGCTGCAGGCTGCCGCCCTTGATTTGATCCAGCGCGCCATTTCCGGCGAGTTCGATTACAAGGCCAAGCGTCAGCCGAAGCTGGACAAGCTCAAGCTCAATGCCATCGAGCAGATGATGGCATTCGAAACCGCAAAAGGCTTTGTCGCAGGTCAGGCCGGCCCGAACTATCCGGCCCCGGTAGAAGCCATCAAGACCATCCAGAAAGCCGCCAACTTCGGTCGTGACAAGGCGCTGGAGATCGAAGCTGCCGGTTTCGTGAAAATGGCCAAGACTGCTGCTGCGCAGAGCCTGATCGGCCTGTTCCTGAACGATCAGGAGCTGAAAAAGAAAGCCAAGGGTTACGACAAAATCGCCAAGGACGTGAAACAGGCTGCCGTACTGGGCGCCGGGATCATGGGCGGCGGTATTGCCTATCAGTCGGCAGTCAAAGGCACGCCGATCCTGATGAAGGATATTCGCGAAGAAGCCATTCAACTGGGTCTGAACGAAGCGTCCAAACTGCTTGGCGGTCGTCTGGAGAAAGGTCGTCTGACCGCTGCGAAGATGGCCGAAGCGCTTAACGCCATTCGTCCTACGCTGTCCTACGGCGATTTCGGTAACGTCGATCTGGTCGTCGAAGCAGTCGTCGAGAATCCCAAGGTCAAGCAGGCGGTACTGGCCGAAGTCGAAGCCAATGTGGGTGAAAACACCATTCTGGCGTCCAACACCTCGACCATCTCGATCAGCCTGCTGGCCCAGGCCCTCAAGCGCCCGGAAAACTTCGTCGGCATGCACTTCTTCAACCCTGTGCACATGATGCCGCTGGTGGAAGTGATCCGTGGCGAGAAATCCAGTGAAGAAGCGGTCGCCACGACCGTTGCCTACGCCAAGAAAATGGGCAAGAACCCGATCGTGGTCAACGACTGCCCGGGCTTCCTGGTGAACCGCGTGCTGTTCCCGTATTTCGGTGGTTTCGCCAGACTGGTCAGTGCAGGCGTGGATTTTGTGCGCATCGACAAGATCATGGAGAAATTCGGCTGGCCGATGGGGCCTGCCTATCTGATGGACGTGGTCGGTATCGACACCGGACACCACGGGCGTGATGTCATGGCCGAAGGCTTCCCTGATCGCATGAAGGACGATCGCCGCTCTGCGATCGACGCTCTGTACGATGCCAAGCGCCTCGGGCAGAAGAACGGCAAGGGTTTCTACGCGTACGAGACCGACAAGAAGGGCAAGCCCAAGAAGGTCAATGACCCGGCGGTGCTGGACGTGCTCAAGCCGATTGTCTACGAACAACGCGAGGTCAGCGATGAAGACATCGTCAACTGGATGATGATCCCGCTGTGCCTGGAAACGGTCCGCTGCCTGGAAGACGGCATTGTCGAAACCGCTGCCGAGGCTGACATGGGCCTGATCTACGGTATCGGCTTCCCTCCGTTCCGAGGCGGCGCGCTGCGCTACATCGATTCCATCGGTGTTGCCGAATTCGTTGCCCTGGCTGACCAATACGCCGAACTGGGTGCCCTGTATCAACCGACCGCGAAGCTGCGTGAGATGGCCGCCAATGGCCAGAGCTTCTTCGGTCAAGCGTCTTCCGAGGAATGAACCAATGAGCCTTAATCCAAGAGACGTCGTGATTGTCGACTTCGGTCGCACCCCGATGGGCCGCTCCAAGGGCGGCATGCACCGCAACACCCGCGCTGAAGATATGTCCGCGCACCTGATCAGCAAGTTGCTCGAGCGCAACAACAAGGTCGATCCGGCCGAAGTCGAGGATGTGATCTGGGGCTGCGTCAACCAGACCCTGGAGCAGGGCTGGAACATCGCGCGCATGGCGTCATTGCTGACCCAGATCCCGCACACCTCGGCCGCCCAGACGGTCAGCCGTCTTTGTGGTTCGTCCATGAGCGCGCTGCACACGGCTGCTCAGGCAATCATGACCAACAACGGTGACGTGTTCGTCATCGGCGGTGTCGAGCACATGGGGCATGTCAGCATGATGCATGGCGTCGACCCAAACCCGCACATGTCCCTGCACGCCGCCAAGGCCTCCGGCATGATGGGCCTGACCGCTGAAATGCTCGGGAAAATGCACGGCATCACCCGCGAGCAGCAGGACGCTTTCGGCCTGCGTTCCCACCAGTTGGCGCACAAGGCAACGCTGGAAGGCAAGTTCAAGGACGAGATCATCCCGATGCAGGGCTATGACGAGAACGGTTTCCTCAAGGTCTTCGACTACGATGAGACTATTCGTCCGGACACCACTCTGGAAAGTCTGGCGGCACTCAAGCCTGCCTTCAATCCAAAAGGTGGCACCGTGACTGCCGGTACGTCTTCGCAGATCACCGACGGTGCGTCGTGCATGATTGTCATGTCGGCCCAGCGTGCCCAGGACCTCGGCATCCAGCCGATGGCGGTGATTCGTTCGATGGCGGTGGCCGGTGTCGACCCCGCAATCATGGGTTATGGTCCGGTTCCGGCCACTCAGAAAGCGCTCAAGCGCGCTGGTCTGAGTATTGCCGATATCGACTTCTTCGAGCTCAACGAAGCCTTCGCTGCACAGGCCTTGCCGGTGTTGAAAGATTTGAAAGTGCTCGACAAGATGAACGAGAAGGTTAACCTGCACGGCGGCGCCATCGCTCTGGGGCATCCTTTCGGGTGTTCCGGTGCACGCATCTCCGGCACTTTGCTCAATGTCATGAAGCAAAATGGCGGCACCTTCGGCGTGTCGACCATGTGTATTGGTCTGGGTCAGGGCATCGCGACCGTTTTCGAACGCGTCTGATTCCTGAGTGTGATGCGAGCCGGGGCTTGGTGCCCCGGCTTTTGTTTTTTGGAAAAATGGTTTCAGGCAAATTTTCTGGACGTGTTACAAGAGGACCGCGACATGCAATTGCAGCCAGGGCTCTATCGCCATTACAAGGGCCCGCACTACCGGGTTTTCAGTGTTGCAAAACATTCCGAAACCGAAGAGGAAGTCGTGTTCTATCAGGCTTTGTACGGCGATTTCGGCATGTGGGTACGTCCCTTGAGCATGTTTCTGGAGTCGGTCGAGGTTGACGGCGAGCACGTCCCGCGCTTTGCTCTGATTGAGGCTGAACCCAGCCTGTTTTCCCGAACGTGAGAGGCGATTGCACAACAGGCTGTGCTTGACCTCACCTTGTAGCCACTATATATAGCGTGGCCTTTACAAGCTCCTCACTGTCTTTCATCTAGTATTCAGGAATTTTCTGATCCATGGGCAAATCGCTGGTCATCGTGGAATCCCCGGCTAAGGCCAAGACCATCAACAAGTATTTGGGCAACCAGTACGTGGTGAAGTCGAGTATCGGCCATATCCGAGACCTGCCCACCAGCGGTTCGGCGAGTGCCGCCAAAGATCCTGCCGCCAAGCGTGGCAAGGCCGCTGCGGGCGAAGGCCCGGTACTGACGCCGAAAGAAAAGGCGCAACGCCAGCTGGTCTCGCGCATGGGAGTCGATCCGGAACACGGCTGGAAAGCCAAGTACGAGATCCTCCCCGGCAAGGAAAAGGTCATCGAAGAGCTGCGCAAGCTCGCCAAGGATGCAGACACCATCTATCTCGCGACGGACTTGGACCGCGAAGGGGAAGCCATTGCCTGGCACCTGCGCGAAGCCATCGGTGGTGATGACAGCCGCTACAAGCGCGTGGTGTTCAACGAGATCACCAAAAAAGCCATTCAGGAGGCGTTTTCCAAGCCAGGCGAACTGGACATTGCCCGGGTCAATGCCCAGCAGGCGCGTCGCTTCCTCGACCGCGTCGTCGGCTACATGGTTTCCCCACTGCTCTGGCAGAAAGTTGCCCGTGGCTTGTCCGCCGGGCGTGTGCAGTCGGTTGCGGTGAAGCTGGTGGTCGAGCGCGAGCGTGAAATCCGCGCGTTCAACCCTGAAGAATACTGGGAGATCCACGCCGATCTGGGCACCGCCAAGGGCGCCAACGTGCGTTTCGAAGTAGCGCGTGAAAACGGCGAAGCGTTCAAACCGCTCAATGAAACCCAGGCCATGGCCGCTCTTGAAAAGCTCAAGGCGTCCAGCTACAGCATCGTCAAGCGTGAAGACAAGCCGACCAGCAGCAAGCCATCGGCGCCGTTCATCACCTCGACCCTGCAGCAGGCGGCGAGCAACCGTCTGGGTTTCGGCGTAAAGAAGACCATGATGATGGCCCAGCGCTTGTACGAAGCTGGCTACATCACTTACATGCGTACCGACTCGACCAACCTGTCGGCTGATGCAGTCAGCATGGCGCGTGACTACATCCAGACCGAATTCGGCAAGAAGTACCTGCCGGAGTCGCCCAACGTCTACAGCAGCAAGGAAGGCGCGCAAGAGGCTCACGAAGCGATTCGACCTTCCGACGTCAACACTCACCCGAGCAAACTGACCGGGATGGAGCGTGACGCCGAGCGTCTTTACGAGTTGATCTGGCGCCAGTTCGTGGCCTGCCAGATGCTGCCTGCGCAATACCTGTCGACCACCGTCACGGTCGCCGCCAGCGATTTCGAGCTGCGCGCCAAGGGCCGCATCCTGAAATTCGATGGTTATACCCGTGCGCTGCCGCAGATGGCCAAGCCGGGCGATGACGATGTTTTGCCGGACATGGCACAGGGCGAAACCCTGAAACTGAACAAGCTCGATCCAAGCCAGCACTTCACCAAGCCGCCTGCGCGTTACTCGGAAGCGAGTCTGGTCAAGGAGATGGAAAAACGGGGCATTGGTCGCCCGTCGACCTACGCAGCGATCATCTCGACCATCCAGGACCGTGGCTACGTGGCGTTGCATAACCGCCGCTTCTACTCGGAAAAGATGGGCGACATCGTCACCGGACGTCTGTCCGAAAGCTTTTCCAACCTGATGGACTATGGCTTTACCGCCGGGATGGAAGAAAACCTCGACGACGTGGCTCAGGGGGAGCGCGACTGGAAAAACGTGCTGGACGAGTTCTACGGTGATTTCCGTAAAAAGCTCGACGTGGCCGAGGCCGCTGATGGCGGCATGCGCGCCAACCAGCCGGTGATGACCGACATCCCGTGCAAAGTGTGCGGCCGTCCGATGCAGATCCGTACAGCCTCGACGGGCGTTTTCCTGGGTTGCTCCGGCTACAGCCTGCCACCCAAGGAACGCTGCAAGGCGACCGTCAATCTGACTCCCGGCGACGAAATTGCCGACGATGACGAGGGTGAGTCCGAATCGCGGGTTCTGCGAGGCAAGCATCGCTGCCCGATCTGCAGCACGGCGATGGACGCCTACCTGCTGGACGAGAAGCACAAGCTGCATATTTGCGGCAACAACCCTGATTGCACTGGTTACGAGATCGAGGAAGGCACTTACCGTATCAAAGGCTATGAAGGTCCGAGCCTGGAGTGTGACAAGTGTGGCAGCGAGATGCAGCTCAAGACCGGCCGTTTCGGCAAGTTCTTCGGCTGCACCAACCCGGACTGCAAGAACACCCGCAAACTGCTGAAAAGCGGTGACGCAGCGCCGCCGAAGATGGACCCGGTGAAGATGCCGGAGCTCAAGTGCGACAAGGTTGACGATACCTACATACTGCGTGATGGCGCTTCGGGCCTGTTCCTGGCCGCCAGCCAGTTCCCGAAGAATCGCGAAACCCGCGCACCGCTGGTCATCGAAATCGCCCCGCACAAGGACGAAATCGATCCCAAGTATCACTTCCTTTGCGAAGCGCCGAAGAAGGATCCGGACGGTCGTCCAGCAGTGATCCGCTACAGTCGCAAGACCAAAGAGCAATACGTCCAGACCGAAGTAGAGGGCAAGCCTACCGGCTGGCGTGCGTTCTACGACGGCAGCGCCTGGAAGGTTGAAGACAAGCGTTGATCGCAAGCGCCCGGCTCAAGGTAGCCGGGCGCTGTTTTCGATAGGCATCAGCCTGTTTCGCCGGCCTGTCCAGGCGCCGCAGGCTATGCTGTTCTCTATCCCATCGTTGTGGAGAGTGTCGCCATGGCCCATGAGCTCTATACCCGTACCAACCAGAAAATCTATTTCGCAGGGCTCTCGCTCGAGGCGTTGGGCAGGGCGGAGAAGGGGCAGGCGGTGAACTCTCCTGCGTTGTTGCAGGCAGAGCGCGAGTCCGTGCTGTTTCATCTCTACGGTGCGCTGCTGGGCCTGTGCCACGAGATCGCAGGCTACTACCGTCTGCCACAAGCCGGTACGCGTCGTGCGGAGGAATTGTTGACGCAGGAAGTGTTGGACGCCATCGCCATCCCAGAAATGGCCGAGCTGGTAGAGCTTGCCCAGAATCGCCAGACTTGGCTTGCGCAACTGCTGTCGGCCTATAACGCATTACATGAGCCGCCTCGTGCGCCGAAAAAGCTCAAGGGTGATGTCACGCAGCCGATGATACAGGCAGTGAACCTGGATGCCGAGCCGGAGTCTGAACTCTCACGTGAAGAGCTTGAAAATTGGCGTCAACAACTCAAAGGGTTGGCCATCCGTTTTCGTGAAGGCCTGAGCGAATGCTGAAAACCAATGAAGTAAGGGCTGGCAGGCTGTTACAATGCCGGCTTATCGCGGAGTAACTGTACCAATGCCTACCTCTTTCCTGGAAATTGTCGAACTACCTGACGGACGTATAGAGCTGCGTCGTGCCGATGACGAGGGTTCCCTGGTAACGCTTGATTTCTCTGCGGATGCCAAAGCGTTCATGCAAGGTCAGCATGTCGAAGTCGCCAAAGCCATGTTGAGTGTGGGTGTGCAGATGGCTGGCCGCCTGGCTGAAGGCGAAATCGAAAAGGATGATGTGCCTCACGTTCTGCACTGATCGACGACTGGGCCTCAGCCCAGCCGGATGTTCAGGCTCTGTGCTTCCCCGATTTTTGCTGCACTGATCAATTGCTGACGCGCTATGGCGCCCAGCGGGTTGATCCAGCTCACCACCGTATGACTACGGCCCAGTCGAAGTGCTTCGCGCGTCAGCTCCAGTACGCTTTGCGTGCCGCGTGGCTGCAGCAGAAGAATTCGCTCTCTGTTGAGCCCCGCATCGCGCAGCCATGTCTGGGTCAGGCTGGATGGCGGTGCGATCAGCGTCAGCCAGCGCGCATCCAGTTCCTCGCTCAATTCCCGAAGGATGGGTGCAAGAAGGTTGAGGCAGTTCCCGGCAGCGCCACGCAATGACAGTTCACTGAAGGGCTCTGGGTCGTTGCCCCACGGCGTTTCGACTGCATCTGTGAGCAGAGGGGCGATGGGCTGGGCCAGAAACGCCTCGAACAGCGGCAATTGCGAATGCGGTGCTTGATGGAACTGCATAACGTCTCCTTAGCGGCGAATGACGCCGACGCTTAAACCTTCGATCACCAGTTCCTGATCCTTGAGATCGACCTCGATGGGTGCGAAATCAGGGTTTTCCGCCAGCAGCCAGACCTTGCTGCCTTCGCGCTTGAAGCGCTTGACGGTCACTTCATCGCCGATCCGGGCAACCACGATCTGGCCGTTGCGGGCCTCGCGCGTGGTGTGCACGGCGAGCAGATCGCCATCCAGAATGCCGACGTCCTTCATGCTCATGCCGTGAACGCGCAACAAGTAGTTGGCGCTCGGGTGGAAGAAGGACGGGTTGATGTTGCAGGACTCTTCGATGTGTTGCTGAGCCAGGATCGGTGCACCTGCTGCGACGCGGCCGATGACCGGCAGGCTGCTGTCATCGGGCCGCGCTTCGAAGCCGGGAATTCGAATACCGCGTGAAGCACCCGGAGTCATTTCAATTGCGCCCTTACGGGCCAGGGCCTTGAGGTGCTCTTCCGCCGCGTTGGGCGATTTGAAGCCCAGCTCCTGAGCGATTTCCGCACGTGTCGGCGGGAACCCGTTGTCTTCCAGGCAGCGTTTGATGAAACCCAGGATTTCAGCCTGGCGTGGCGTCAGTTTGATCATGAGGGGCGCTCTGGCTTTTTATACAGTGACTGGGATTATATACAGTGAAGGCGCGTTGGCAATCATCCATTTCATTTTCGCCGCCAGGCGGTGGTCAACCCGCGTAGCGCTTCTCGTCCAAAACCTCGGCAACACCTGCGTTTTGTCATTTAACATCCATTACCGTGACTGTTCGGCCACAAAATGAACGGCCCGGCTTGACAACCGAGGCGTTTGATACGTATGTTTCAAACGTTCGTTTGTTAGGCAGAGAGCCATGGCCCAGTCGGAAACCGTTGAACGCATTCTTGATGCTGCCGAGCAGTTGTTTGCAGAGAAAGGCTTTGCCGAAACGTCCTTGCGCCTTATCACCAGCAAGGCGTCGGTCAATCTGGCAGCAGTGAACTATCACTTCGGCTCGAAGAAGGCGTTGATCCAGGCCGTATTCTCGCGTTTTCTGGGACCCTTCTGCATCAGTCTTGATCGCGAACTGGAACGTCGCCAGGCAAAGCCCGAGCACAAGCCAAGCCTTGAGGAACTGCTGGAGATTCTCGTCGAGCAGGCACTTGTGGTGCAGCCACGCAGCGGTAACGACCTGTCGATCTTCATGCGCCTGCTGGGGCTTGCCTTCAGTCAGAGCCAGGGCCACCTGCGCCGCTACCTCGAAGACATGTATGGCAAAGTGTTCCGTCGCTACATGACGCTGGTCAACGAAGCCGCACCGCGCATTCCACCCATCGAGCTGTTCTGGCGCGTGCACTTCATGCTCGGTGCTGCGGCGTTCAGCATGTCCGGCATCAAGGCCCTGCGCGCCATTGCCGAGACCGATTTCGGCGTCAATACCTCCATCGAGCAGGTCATGCGCCTGATGGTGCCGTTTCTGGCCGCCGGCATGCGCGCCGACACCGGCGTCAGCGACCCGGCAATGATCGCCGCGCAGCTCAGGCCGCGTACCAAGAGCAGCACCGGCACACCAGCGGTCGCCAAGGCCTGAAGCCTCTGCCCTTGCCCTGAATCAAGCGGCACCGGCGTGTCGGATTGCGTCGGGCTTCAGGATCAAGCACCATGCCCGGATTGTGAACGAGCACTGGTGTGTAAGGGTTTTTCTATGAGTTCTGGCCTGCAAGGCTCCCTGATGGTCGATGTCGCCGGCACCTGGCTGACCAGCGAAGACCGTCAGTTTTTGCGTCAGCCCGAAGTGGGCGGTTTGATCATCTTTGCCCGAAACATCGAGCATCCCCGTCAGGTTCGTGAGTTGAGCGCCGCAATTCGGGCCGTGCGCCCGGACCTGCTGCTGGCCGTCGACCAGGAGGGCGGCAGGGTGCAGCGCCTGCGTGAGGGGTTCGTACGCTTGCCGCCAATGCGTGCCATTGCCGACAAGCCTGATGCCGAGCTTCTGGCTGAACACTGCGGCTGGCTGATGGCGACCGAAGTGCTGGCGGTCGGACTGGACCTGAGCTTCGCCCCGGTGCTGGACCTCGACTACCAGCGCAGCGCCGTGGTCGGCACGCGTTCGTTCGAAGGCGATCCGCAGCGCGCGGCGTTGCTGGCAGGGGCGTTCATTCGTGGGATGAACGCTGCAGGCATGGCTGCCACCGGCAAGCATTTTCCCGGCCACGGCTGGGCTGAAGCCGATTCTCATGTGGCTATTCCGAATGACGAGCGCAGCCTCGAAGAGATCCGCGCCAGTGATCTGGTGCCGTTTGCACGTCTGAGTCAGCAACTGGCTGCAGTGATGCCGGCGCATGTCATCTACCCGAAAGTCGATTCGCAGCCCGCAGGCTTTTCAAGGCGCTGGTTGCAGGACATTTTGCGCGACGAACTGCAATTTGACGGTGTTATTTTCAGTGACGACCTGTCGATGGCCGGCGCTCATGTGGTCGGGGATGCGGCGAGCCGTATCGAAGCGGCGCTGACAGCCGGATGCGACATGGGCCTGGTGTGCAACGACCGGGCGGCCGCCGAGCTTGCGCTGGGTGCTGCGCAGCGTCTGAAGGTCAAGCCTTCGCCACGTATCGCGCGCATGCGCGGTCAGGCATCGGCCAGTACCGACTATCGGCAACACCCGCGCTGGCAGACCGCGCTCCAGGCTCTGCGCGCTGCTCAACTGATCGATTAAGGATTTGCGATGACTGTTTACGCGATTATTGGCGGCACCGGCCTGACCCAGCTCGAGGGCCTGAACATTCGGCAATCCCTGCCGATGAACACCCCTTATGGCGCACCTTCCGGCGAAATCCAGATCGGCGACTATGCCGGTCGCGAGGTGATGTTTCTGGCGCGCCACGGCCACCCGCACCGCTTGCCGCCGCATCAGGTCAACTACCGAGCCAATATCTGGGCACTGAAGCAGGCGGGTGCCGAAGCGATTCTTGCGGTCAACGCAGTCGGTGGCATTCATCCGGCCATGGGCACCGGGCATTTCTGTGTGCCGCATGATCTGGTCGACTACACCAGCGGTCGCCAGCACACGTTCTTTGCCGATGATCTGGAAGAGGTCACGCACATCGACTTCAGCTATCCGTACAGCGAGCCCCTGCGCGCCCGGCTGATTGCAGCATTGACTGCCGAGGGATGCGCGTTCTCCGACCGGGGCGTCTATGCCTGCACCCAGGGACCGCGTCTGGAGACCGTTGCCGAAATCATCCGCCTGGAGCGCGATGGCTGCGACATCGTTGGCATGACTGGCATGCCCGAGGCCGCGCTGGCTCGTGAGCTGGAGCTTGAATACGCCTGCCTGGCGCTGGTGGTCAATCCGGCAGCGGGCAAGTCGACGACCGTCATTACCATGGCGGAAATCGAACAGGCCCTGCGTGAGGGGATGGGCAAGGTGAAGGCCACGCTTGCCCGGGTCCTGTCGGCGTCCTGAGTTACAGCATGCGCTTGAGGGTATTGTCCTTGCGCACCAGATGGTGCCAGAGCGCAGCGATCACATGCAGACCGATGACATAGTAGAAGATCGAGCCCAGCAGTTTGTGCACGTCTTCGAACGTCTCGGCCAGGTGGTCCGAGGTGGCCAGCGGCCAGGGAATCTGCAGATCGGTGAGGGGAATGGGCAGTGCGCCTTTTTCCACCATCACTGTCAGCAGGCCCAGTAACGGCTGGGCAAACAGGAACGCATACAGCGCGTAATGGGTCAGGGTTGCGACGATGCGCAACGCTCCTTCAAGCGGCGGTGTGATCCCGGGCGGACGATGACGTCGACGCTCGGCGACACGGAAAAACGCCATGATCAGAATCAGAATGCCGACCCAGTAGTGGCTCTGCACGACCAGCAAGCGGTATTCCGAGCCCTTGCTGAACTGGGTGCGGCTCAGAATCAGGGTGTACGCCAGCACGATCAGAATGGCCATGGCCCAGTGCAGCCATCTGGCTCGGGCGGTGTAGCGTTGAGAAGTCGATGCATCCACGGTTTGATTCCTTGTCTCTTTTTTTGCAGGACTGATAGACAGCTTAGGCTGTCTATCAGGCGCCTGCGTTTCATGTTGGCCTGATTTTTTTCACGTGTATCTCTGCGCCACTGCATATGGCAAATACACAGCACGTGAGATACGCGACGGAACCTGTGCTCACGGGTGGCTTCATATGCCGTGAATATTCACCCGGGAGCAAGTCTTGACCAGTGCCAATCCGCCTGTCGGTCCAGCGACACCTGTGTCCGCCAGTGTTTCATTGAATGTACTGACCATGAACATGCACATGGGCTTTGGCATTTTCAATCGCCGCTTCATTCTGCCCGAGCTGCGTGAAGCTGTGCGCACTGTATCGGCCGATATCGTGTTTCTTCAGGAAGTGCACGGCGAACACCAGAGCCACGCACGCAGGGTCAAGGACTGGCCGACGATTTCGCAGTACGAGTTTCTGGCCGACAGCATGTGGAGTGATTTTGCCTACGGCCGCAACGCGGTGTATCCGGATGGCGATCATGGCAACGCGTTGCTGTCCAAATACCCGATTATCCAGCATGAAAACCTCGACATTTCCATTCATGGCACCGAGCAGCGCGGCTTGTTGCACTGCATTCTCGAGGTGCCACACGCGGGCCGGGTGCATGCGGTCTGTGTGCACCTGGGACTGCGTGAAAGCCATCGACGTCAGCAGCTCAAACTGCTTAACGAGCTGATGGCGCGTATTCCCGAAGGCGAGCCGGTGATCGTTGCCGGTGACTTCAATGACTGGCGCCAACGCGCCGATGCGTCGCTGCAGGGCAGCGGGCTGCACGAGGTTTTCGTAGAGCGCTTCGGGGCGCCGGCGAAAAGCTTTCCGGCCCGTTGGCCATTACTCCGGCTGGACCGGATCTATGTGCGCAATGCAACGTCCCACCGGCCGAAAGTGTTGTCCAGCCGACCGTGGTCCCACCTTTCCGATCATGCACCGCTGGCGGTGGAGTTGACCTTATGAGCAATACGACAGGGCAGTGGCGCGACGGCAACTCGGTAGAGTTGCTGATCAATGGCGAGGATTTCTACGCCCGGGTATTCGAGTGCATACGTGCCGCGCGCAAAGAGGTGCTGATCGAGACCTTCATCATTTTTGAAGACCGAATCGGCGAGGGTCTGCAACAGGCGTTGCTCGAAGCCGCTGCGAATGGCGCGAAGGTGGTCGTCACGGTGGATGACTATGGCACCTCGGACCTGAGTTCGACGTTTGTCAAAACCATGATCGACGCCGGTATCCAGATTCAGCTGTTCGATCCGCGCCCAAGGTTCATGGGCATGCGCACCAACCTGTTTCGCCGGCTGCACCGCAAGGTGGTGGTGATCGACGGCGAATTGGGCTTTATCGGCGGCATCAATTACAGCGTCGATCACATGACTGACACGGGGGTGACGGCCAAACAGGACTATGCCGTTCTGGTCCGTGGCCCGATTGTTGGCGATATTCACCACAGCGCGTTGAATATGCTCAGCAAGGTCGTTCGTGACAAATTGCCGCCCGTTGCACTGAGGCTGGACCGCGCCGGTGACGCCAGCATGCTGCTCGCCGAGCGTGACAATGACGAGCACAGTACCGATATCGAAGAGCAGTACCTGAAGGCGATTCGCGCTGCGAAGCAACGGATCACCTTGGCCAATGCGTATTTTTACCCCAGCTACCGCTTTCTGCGTGAGCTGCGCAATGCATCACGGCGGGGCGTCAAGGTCACCCTTATTTTGCAAGGTCAGCCCGACATGCCGTTCGTACGGGTTTGCTCGCGGCTGACGTACACCTACCTGCTGCGCGACGGCGTGGTCATTCATGAGTACAAGCAACGTGCACTGCACGGCAAGGTCGCGCTGATCGATCAGGACTGGTCCACCGTGGGCTCCAGCAATCTTGACCCGCTGAGCCTCGCGCTGAACCTGGAAGCCAATCTGTTCATTCGTGATCGCGGGCTCAATGAGCATCTGCAAAACCACCTGATGGAGCTTGCCGCTGCGCACAGCAAGCAGATGAGCCTCAAGGGCGCGGCGCGTGGCCAGTGGTGGCGTGCGCCGATGATCGTCTTGAGTTTCTTTTTTCTGCGCCGTTTTCCGGCCATTGCCGGTTTGTTCCCGGTTCACGGTGTGCGCCTCAAGCCCCTGCGTGCCGGTGATGTAGTGCCCGAAGCGAAAGTGATCGAACAGCAGCAGAACAACCATCCGATGGACCAGGAGAAAACCCTATGACCCAAGCCACGCAGGCAGCGCCGCAAAGTGCGCAGGGAACCAAGTGGAAATGGGCAAAGCGGGCGTTCAATCTGTTTTTCTTTATCGCCGTCCCGGTTCTGCTGTTTATGCTGGTCAAGAAGCTTGACTGGCAAGAGGTGAAACAGGCGTTGGCGTCCTACAAGGCCAGCACCCTGGCTATCGCGGCTGTTGTGGCCTTTGCCAGCTACGCGACCTACTGCGGCTTTGACGTGTTGGCGCGTTATTACACCCGGCACACATTGTCGATCAAGCAGATCGTGCCGGTGACGTTTGTCTGCTACGCGTTCAACCTCAACCTCAGTTCCTGGGTGGGCGGCATTGCCTTGCGTTACCGCTTGTATTCGCGACTGGGGCTGGATGTTTCGACCATCACGCGGATTCTCAGCCTGAGCCTGATTACCAACTGGCTGGGCTACATGCTGCTGGCCGGTTTTGTGTTTTCGATGCGCTTTCTGGAGTTGCCCAAGGAGTGGTCGATCGGCACCACAACCCTGCAATTGATCGGCTTCGGACTGTTGGCGGTGTGTTTTGCGTACCTGCTGGCCTGCCGGTTTTCGAAGAAACGCTCATGGACCATCCGTGATCAGGAGTTCAATCTGCCGTCGATGAAGCAGGCGCTGATGCAGGCCAGTCTGGGCGCTCTGAACTGGTCGTTGATGGCCGCGGTGATTTACACCCTGCTGCCGGACAAGGCGTTTTATCCGGCGATTCTCGGTGTGTTGCTGATCAGCAGCATCGCCGGTGTGATCACTCACATTCCAGCGGGCCTCGGTGTGCTTGAGACCGTGTTCATCACCTTGCTGGCGCACCAGTTCTCCAAGGGCAGCCTGCTCGCAGCGCTGATCGGCTACCGCGCGATCTACTTCCTGCTGCCGCTGCTGCTGGCACTGGTGGTGTATCTGGTGCTGGAAAAACGCGCGAAGAAAATGGGCGAGAAGAACCAGCAACGCATGGGCGAGGAAGCCAAATCCTGAGGGCTCAGCCCTCAGTCATCAAACCCGACCTGCTCGTGTATTTCATCGACCTTGAGTTCCAGGCGATAGGCCACGGCAATGAACAGCGCCTGGCACAGGCATAGCGTGGCGCTCAGCGAGCGGAAGGCGAACGAGCTGCCTTCGTTGACCAGTAGCACCGAGTTGGCGCGCTTGGCCAGCGGCGACAGGTTGCTGTCGGTGATGATCAGCGTTTTGGCCTGGTGGTGCTGGGCGATGCGCAGGCAGTGCTGGGTCTCCTTGCCATAGGGCGTGAAGCTGATGGCAATCACCAGGTCATTGGCGCGCACACTGCGCATTTGCTCGCGATAGCTGCCCCCCAGGCCGGAGATGAGATGAATGCGCTTGTTGGTGTGTTGCAGGTTGTAGACCAGATAATCAGCCACCGCGAATGAGCGGCGCACGCCCACCACATAGATGTTGTCGGCGTTGACCACCAGGTCCACGGCTTTCTCGAATTCATCGTCATCCAGCTCGACACTCAGGCGTTCCAGGCCGGAGAGGGTGGCGCTGACGCATTCGCGTGCCAGATCGCCTGCATTGGCCTTTTGTGACTTGTTGGCGATCAGGCTGCGGATACGCTGCTGGTAATTCTGCACCGGCGTGGTCTTGTGCGTATAAGCCTCGCGAAACAACGCCTGCATCTCGCTGAAACCGCTGAACCCGAAACGCTGGGAAAATCGCACGATGGCCGAAGGGTGGACTTCGCACTCGCGGGCGATGTCACTGATCCGGTCAACCATGATCCGGTCGCTCTGCTGGCTCATATAGCTGGCAATCCGCTTGAGCTGACGCGGCAGGCCCTCGTATTCATCAGTGATCAGCCGCAACAAGCCTTCGGCACTGTTCGGCGGCATGTCGACGCTCGTCCCGGGCAGAGTGGGCTGATCGGCGCTGGTCATATTCAAATCCTTTCTGCTTGTTCTTCTTCAGGGCAACGGCGCGCACAGCACGACCGTTGTGGGCCTGACGGTGGAGGCTGCCTTGGGGCAGGAACGACGACTATATCCTACCCGCCTGCGCAGTGTGCCAGCACTTGAGTGCTGGTATGGAAAAAATATTCCACTAAAAATAATTATAGAAAAAATATTGATTGATGTGTCTTGACGTTTTACGCTGCATTCACAAAGCAGCGTGTACACATGATGCAGGCGCTGCAGGCTGATAAAAATAACAGGAGCCACCATGGGCCAGACACGCTTTGCCACTGGGCGTCAGTTGGATCTGATTTGCCTCGGACGCCTGGGCGTCGACCTTTATGCGCAACAAGTGGGGGCGCGACTCGAAGACGTTTCCAGTTTCGCCAAGTACCTGGGCGGGTCTTCGGCCAATATCGCCTTCGGCACGGCCAGGCTCGGGCTCAGGTCGGCCATGCTCAGCAGGGTCGGCGACGACCACATGGGCCGTTTTCTGGTCGAGTCCCTGGCCCGCGAAGGCTGTGATGTCAGCGCCATCAAGCGCGACCCCGAGCGTCTGACGGCGATGGTGCTGCTGGGGTTGAAGGATCGTGAAACCTTCCCCTTGGTGTTCTACCGTGAAAACTGCGCTGACATGGCCCTGCGCGCCGAGGACATCGACGAGCAGCAGATTGCCTCGAGCAAGGCGCTGCTGATCACCGGCACGCATTTCTCCACTGATCAGGTGTTCAGGGCCAGCAGTCAGGCGCTCGACTATGCCGAGAAGCACAACGTCAAGCGCGTGCTGGATATCGACTACCGCCCGGTGCTCTGGGGGCTGGCAGGCAAGGCCGATGGTGAGACCCGGTTCGTTGCCGATCAGAAGGTCAGCCAGCATGTGCAGCGCATCCTGCCGCGTTTCGACCTGATCGTCGGCACCGAAGAAGAATTCCAGATTGCCGGCGGTTCGACCGATTTGCTCGCGGCCCTGCGTAAGGTGCGTGAACTGACGGCCGCAACGCTGGTGGTCAAGCTCGGCCCGCAAGGCTGCACGGTGATTCACGGGGCCATTCCTGCGCGGCTGGAAGAGGGCGCCATCTACCCCGGCGTGCAGGTCGAAGTACTCAACGTGCTCGGTGCGGGCGACGCGTTCATGTCCGGTTTTCTCAGCGGCTGGCTCAAGGAAGCCAGTGACGAACGCTGCTGCCAGCTGGCCAATGCCTGTGGCGGGCTGGTGGTGTCGCGGCATGCCTGTGCGCCCGCGATGCCGACCCCGGCCGAACTCGATTACCTGTTCAACAGCCCTGAACCCATCACCCGTCCTGATCAGGATGTCGCCCTGCAACGGCTGCATCAGGTCAGCGTGCCGCGCAAGCAGTGGCGGCAGTTGTTCATCTTTGCCTTCGATCATCGCGGCCAGTTGGTCGAGCTGGCGCAACAGGCCGGGCGTGATCTGGGCAGCATCAGCCAGCTCAAGCAGCTGTTCGTGCAGGCGGTCGAGCGGGTCGAAGCCGACCTGCGCAAGCGCGGCATCGAAGCCGATGTCGGTCTGCTTGCCGACCAGCGCTTCGGTCAGGATTCACTCAACGCCGCAACCGGTCGCGGCTGGTGGGTGGCGCGTCCGGTGGAAGTACAGGGCTCAAGGCCGCTGGCCTTCGAGCACGGTCGCTCCATCGGCAGCAATCTGCTCGCCTGGCCGCAAGAGCAGATCATCAAGTGCCTGGTGCAATATCACCCCGATGACGAGCCGATGTTGCGTCTGGAGCAGGAAGCGCAGATCAAGGCGCTCTACGACGCTTCGAAAGTCAGCGGCCATGAGTTGCTGCTGGAAATCATTCCGCCCAAGGATCACCCGTCGCCTCACCCGGACGTGATGCTTCGCTCGCTGAAGCGCTTGTACAACCTGGGCATCTACCCGGCGTGGTGGAAGATCGAGGCGCAGAGCGCGCAGGTCTGGCAGCAACTGGACGAACTGATCCAGCAACGTGATCCGTATTGCCGCGGCGTGGTACTGCTCGGGCTCAATGCGCCTGTCGAAGAGCTCGCTGCCGGCTTTGCCGAAGCACGCCACAGCCGCGTCTGCCAAGGCTTTGCTGTCGGCCGGACAATATTCCGTGAGCCAAGCCGGGCCTGGATGGCCGGAGAAATAGACGATGCAACGCTGATCAGTCGGGTGCAGAGCACCTTCAACTGGTTGATCGAGTCCTGGCGCGAAAGCCGCGCCTGATTCGTTCCGGATTTCGACGCCACAACAACGTCGCGATAACAACAAAAAAGGTGCAGCCATGCCCGTTTCGACTTCCACACCCAGAATCCGCATCGGCATCAATCCGATCTCCTGGAGCAACGATGATTTGCCGGCCCTCGGCGGAGAAACCCCGCTGAGCACGGCGCTGAGCGAAGGCAAAGCCATTGGCTACGAGGGCTTCGAGCTCAACGGCAAGTTTCCGAAAGATGCCAAGGGCGTCGGCGATGTGTTGCGGCCCCATGGCCTGGCGCTGGTGTCCGGCTGGTATTCCAGCCGCCTGGCGCGGCGTTCGGTGGCCGAGGAAATCGAAGCCATCGCTGCGCATGTGCACCTGCTCGCCGAAAATGGCGCTTCGGTGCTGGTGTACGGCGAGGTGGCCGACTCGATTCAGGGGCAACGTATCCCGCTGGTCGAACGTCCACGTTTTCACACCGATGCCGCCTGGCATGAATACGCCGAAAAACTGACCGAGCTGGCACGTTTCACCCTGTCCCGAGGCGTGCGCCTGGCGTATCACCACCACATGGGCGCTTACGTCGAGTCGCCGCAGGATATCGACCGGCTGATGGCGCTGACCGGCGAGGAGGTCGGGCTGCTGTTCGATTCCGGGCATTGCTACATGGGCGGTGGCGAACCTCTTCAAGTGTTGAGCAAGCACATCCAGCGTATTTGCCATGTGCATTTCAAGGACGTGCGCAAGCCGGTGGTGCAACTGGCACGCAACAACCTGTGGAGCTTTCCGGACTGCATCATCAACGGCACTTTCACGGTGCCGGGGGACGGCGATATTGACTTCTCGGCGCTGCTCAAGGTCTTACGGCAGGCCGGTTACAACGGCTGGCTGGTGGTCGAGGCCGAACAGGACCCCGCCGTAGCGCCCAGCTATGTGTACGCCAAAAAGGGCTATGACACGTTGCGCCAACTGCTGGCCGATGCACGATAAGGAGGACTGCAACATGAATCTGCTGACCAAAAGCAAATCCACTGGCCGCGACGTCGTAGCGCTGGCCCCCGGTTCGCTGGAATACGTGAACTTCGCCGCCTACCGCCTGGAGTCCGGAGAAAGCCTGCCGCTGAGCGCAGGAGAAAACGAGCTGTGCGTGGTCCTGCTAACCGGGCACGCCAGCGTCAGTGGCGAAGCGCCGGGGCAGGGCGCTTTCAGCTGGGAAAACATCGGCGACCGGCAATCGGTGTTCGAAGAAAAATCACCGTTCGCGGTCTACCTGCCGCCGCATAGCCAGGCGCAGTTTGTCGCACGCGGCGCGGTGCAGCTTGCCGTATGCACGGCGCCGGGCGATGCCGGCAAACATTTTCCGGCACGCTTGATCATGCCGGGCAGCATGAAGCGCAGCGTACGCGGCAAGGGCGCCAATACCCGTTATGTGTGCGACATATTGCCGGACAGCGAAGCGGCGCATTCGCTGCTGGTGGTCGAGGTGCGTACACCTTCCGGGCATTCCTCCAGTTACCCGCCGCACAAGCACGACCGGGACAACCTGCCGCACGAGAGCTTTCTCGAAGAAACCTATTACCACCAGGTCAACCCGCCGCAGGGCTTCGTTTTTCAGCGGGTTTATACAGACGACCGCAGCATCGATCAGGCCATGGCCGTGGAAAACAATGACCTGGTGACCGTGCCCAAGGGCTACCACCCGGTCTCCGTTCCCTACGGCTACGAATCCTGGTACCTGAACGTAATGGCCGGCCCGACGCGCGCCTGGCAGTTCCACAACGATCCGCAGCACAGCTGGCTGCTGGATCTCTGATTTCCCATTTTTGTTCTGGAGGCATGAGATGAACGAGTCACCGGTGATCGGCCACTACATCAACGGACACCTGAACAATGGCGAGGGTGAGCGTTACAGCGATGTCTTCAACCCGGCAATCGGCACGGTCCAGGCGCGTGTTGCGCTGGCCAGCGTGAAGACTGTGGATGAAGCGGTTGCGGCGGCCAAGGCGGCGTTTCCGGCCTGGGCCGAGCAGTCCTCGCTGCGCCGGGCGCGGGTGATGTTCAAGTTCAAGGAACTGCTGGACCAGCACCATGACGAATTGGCGCAGATCATTTGCCGCGAGCACGGCAAAGTGTTGTCCGACGCGCGCGGAGAGGTGGTGCGCGGTATCGAGATCGTCGAATTTGCCTGCGGTGCCCCCAGTCTTCTGAAGAGCGATTTCAGCGACAACATCGGCGGTGGTATCGATAACTGGAACCTGCGTCAGCCACTGGGCGTCTGCGCCGGGGTTACGCCGTTCAACTTTCCGGTCATGGTGCCCTTGTGGATGATTCCCATGGCGCTGGTGACCGGTAACTGCTTCATCCTCAAACCTTCCGAGCGCGATCCATCGGCCAGCCTGCTGATGGCGCGCCTGCTCAAGGAAGCCGGTCTGCCCGATGGCGTCTTCAATGTGGTGCAGGGTGACAAGGTGGCGGTCGATGCGTTGCTGCAACACCCTGACATCGAGGCCATTTCCTTCGTCGGCTCGACCCCGATCGCCGAGTACATCCATCAGCAAGGCACTGCCCATGGCAAGCGCGTGCAAGCACTGGGCGGCGCCAAGAACCATATGATCGTGATGCCCGATGCTGATCTGGATCAGGCCGCCGACGCCCTGATCGGGGCGGCTTATGGCTCGGCCGGAGAGCGCTGTATGGCGATCTCGATTGCCGTGGTGGTCGGCGATGTCGGCCAGCGCCTCATCGACAAGCTGCTGCCGCGCATCGACCAGCTCAAGGTCGGCAACGGCATGCAGGCCGATTCGGACATGGGGCCGCTGGTCACCGCTGTGCACAAGGCCAAGGTCGAGGGCTTCATCGATCAGGGCGTCAAAGAAGGCGCGAAGCTGATCGTCGATGGCCGCAACTTCAAGGTGCCGGGTGCCGAGCAGGGCTTTTTCGTCGGCGCGACGCTGTTCGATCACGTCACGCCGCAGATGCAGATCTACAAGGAAGAAATCTTCGGCCCGGTGCTGGGTATCGTGCACGTCGCGGATTTCGCCAGCGCCGTGGCGCTGATCAACGCCCATGAGTTCGGCAATGGCGTGTCGTGCTTCACCAGCGATGGCGGCGTGGCGCGCGCATTCGCTCGCAGCATCAAGGTCGGCATGGTCGGCATCAACGTGCCGATCCCGGTGCCCATGGCCTGGCATTCGTTTGGTGGCTGGAAACGTTCACTGTTTGGCGATCACCACGCGTATGGCGAAGAAGGCCTGCGTTTTTACAGCCGCTACAAAAGCGTCATGCAGCGCTGGCCGGACAGCATCGCCAAAGGCCCCGAGTTCAGTATGCCGACTGCCAAATAATTCGCGGCAACGCATCGCAACACTTTCCACCTCAAACAACAATAAGGTGTGAGCATGAGTACAACCCGACTGACCATGGCCCAGGCCCTGGTGAAGTTTCTCGATAACCAGTACGTCGAAGTCGACGGCGTGCAGAGCAAATTCGTCGCTGGCATCTTCACCATTTTCGGGCATGGCAACGTGCTGGGTCTTGGGCAAGCGCTGGAACAGGACAGCGGCGACCTGGTGGTTCATCAAGGCCGTAACGAGCAGGGCATGTGCCACGCCGCCATCGGTTTTGCCAAGCAGCACCTGCGGCGCAAAATCTACGCGTGCAGCTCTTCGGTCGGGCCTGGCGCGGCGAACATGATCACCGCCGCCGCAACCGCCTCGGCCAACCGCATTCCATTGCTGCTGTTGCCGGGTGACGTCTATGCCAGCCGCCAGCCCGATCCGGTGCTGCAACAGATCGAGCAGTTTCACGACCTGAGCATCAGTACCAACGATGCATTCAAGGCGGTGAGCAAATACTGGGACCGTATCAACCGTCCCGAGCAGTTGATGAGCGCTGCGCTCAATGCCATGCGCGTATTGACCGATCCGGCCGATACGGGCGCAGTCACGCTGGCGCTGCCTCAGGATGTGCAGGCCGAGGCCTACGATTATCCGGACAGTTTCCTGCAAAAACGTGTGCACCGTATCGATCGTCGCCCACCGAGCCAGGCCATGCTCGATGATGCGTTGCACCTGCTGGCACGCAAGCGCAAGCCGTTGCTGATCTGCGGCGGCGGGGTGCGTTACTCCGGCGCGGCGGATGCCTTGCAAACCTTTGCCGAGCGCTTCGATATCCCGTTCGCCGAAACCCAGGCCGGCAAGAGTGCCCTCGTTTCGGCACACCCGTTGAACATGGGCGGCATCGGCGAAACCGGTACGCTGGCGGCCAATCGGCTGGCAAAAGAGGCGGACCTGATTATTGGTGTCGGTACCCGCTATAGCGACTTCACCACTGCGTCGAAATGGCTGTTCCAGAACCCGGATGTGCAGTTTCTCAACCTCAATGTCGGTGCTTTCGATGTGCAGAAGCTGGACGGCGTGCAGTTGCTGGCCGATGCACAGGTGGCTTTGCAGGCGCTGACCGAAAGCCTTCAAGCCAGCGGCTATCGTGCGGCCTGGGGCGATGCGCCAAAGATCGCGCGTGCCGAGCTGGAGGCCGAGGTGGATCGCCTGTACGCGGTCGAGTATCAGAGCGAGGATTTTGTCCCGGAAATCAACGATCACCTGGACCCGGCCGTGTTGCGCGAATTCATCGAGCTGACCGGCTCGTGCCTGACCCAGAGCGGCGTGCTGGGCATCCTCAATCAGAGCGTGCCTGACGACGCGGTGATCGTCGCGGCGGCAGGCAGCCTGCCGGGTGACCTGCAGCGCGCCTGGCGCAGCACCGGGGTCGACACCTATCACGTCGAATACGGCTATTCCTGCATGGGCTATGAGGTTAACGCCGCACTGGGCGTGAAACTCGCAGCGCCGCACCGCGAAGTCTTTGCACTGGTCGGCGATGGCTCTTACATGATGCTCCATTCGGAGCTGGCCACCTCGATCCAGGAGCGACGCAAGATCAACGTGGTGTTGCTCGACAACATGACCTTCGGCTGCATCAACAACCTGCAAATGGGCAACGGCATGAACAGCTTCGGTACCGAGTTCCGTTTCCGTAACCCGCAAACCGGCAAGCTGGATGGCGACTTTGTGCCGGTGGATTTCGCCATGAGCGCTGCCGCCTATGGCTGCAAGACCTACAAGGTCAGCACCGCCGAACAGCTGCGCGATGCACTGGCCGATGCGCAACAGCAGACAGTCTCGACCCTGATCGACATCAAGGTCCTGCCCAAGACCATGATCCACAACTACCTGTCCTGGTGGCGTGTCGGGGTTGCCGAAGTGTCGACCACCGGCACCACAGCGCAGGTGTACGAAAAACTCAGTCGCGAGCTGGCCAAGGCGCGTCAGTACTGATCGTTTTCTCGTTCGGACTCCATGACTCCCTTTCCGGGAATACCTAATAAAAAAAGGAACATGAACATGGCATTGAAACTCGGCGTGATCGGCACAGGCGCAATCGGTCAGGATCATATCCGGCGTTGCAGCAAGACGCTGGTCGGCAGTCAGGTGGTGGCCGTCACCGACATCAATCTCGAGCAGGCAGCGAAGGTCGTGCGCGAGCTGGACATCGGTGCCGAAGTGTATGCCGACGGGCACGCACTGATCGCCGCGGCGGACGTCGAGGCGGTTCTGGTCTGCTCCTGGGGGCCCAGTCACGAAGAGTTCGTGCTGGCGGCCATCGCTGCGGGCAAACCGGTGTTCTGCGAAAAGCCGCTGGCAGTCACTGCCGAGGGCTGCCGGCACATTGTCGAAGCCGAGATCGCCAGTGGCAGGCGTCTGGTGCAGGTGGGGTTCATGCGCCCTTATGATCAGGGCTATCGCGCCCTTAAATCGGTGATCGACAGCGGCCGGATAGGTGAGCCGCTGATGCTGCATTGTGCGCACCGCAACCCGCGTGTGGGCGAGAACTACAAGACCGACATGGCTATCACCGACACGCTGATTCACGAACTCAATGTACTGCGCTGGCTGCTCAACGATGACTACGTGTCGGTGCAGGTAGTCTTCCCGCGCAAGACCAGCAAGGCTCTGGCACACATGAAAGACCCGCAGATCGTGATGTTGGAAACGGCACGCGGTACACGCATCGACGTTGAGGTCTTCGTCAACTGTCAGTACGGTTACGACATCCAGTGCGAAGTGGTGGGCGAGAGCGGCATCGCCAGGTTGCCCGAGCCGTCACAGGTACAACTGCGCAGTGAAGCCAAGCTGTCGAACGAAATCCTTATGGACTGGAAGGACCGCTTCATCGCTGCCTATGACGTTGAACTGCAGGATTTCATCGACGGGGTGAAGGCGGGGACGATCTTCGGGCCTTCCGCCTGGGATGGTTATGCAGCCGCCGTGGCCGCCGATGCCTGTATTCTGGCGCAGAACAGCGGGGCGATCGTCCCTGTCACACTGGAAATGCGTCCGGCTTTCTACGGCTGACGCCCGACACATACAGGAGACATGCATGCGAGCAGGATTGGTAGGCTACGGAAAGGGAGGGCGTTACTTTCATGCGACGCTGATTTCAAGTTTGCCGGGTGCCACGTTTGTGGGCGTCGTCACACGCTCCGAAGAGCGCAAGCAGGAAGTGGCCAAAGACCTTCCCGGCGTGGCGACCTTCGATACGCTGGCCGATCTGGTCGCTGCCGGGGTTGATGTGGTGGTGATTTCCACACCGCTGGCCTCGCGACGAGCGTTGATCCTCGAAGCGATAGAGCTGGGTGTCGGGGTCGTCAGCGACAAACCCTTCGCCAGTGATGCAGCCCAGGCGCGCGAGCTGGTGGACGCGGCCGAGCGTCGTGGCGTGCTGCTCAGCGTTTATCAGAACCGCCGCTGGGATTCGGACTTCCTCACCGTGCGCAAGTTGCTCGACAGCGAGGCACTGGGCGCGGTCTGCCGGTTCGAGTCCAGCATCGAGCGTTATTCGCCACGGTCTGTCGGCAAGGCCAGCGGCGGTGGCGTGCTGCGTGACCTGGGCAGTCATCTGGTGGATCAGGCGCTGGTGCTGTTCGGCCCGGTCGAACGGGTGTATGCGGAACTGCAATTCGCTGCGCCGCACGACGAACTGGATCACACATTCTTCGTTTCCCTGCACCATGCTGGCGGCGTGACCTCACACCTGTCCGGCAGCTGCCTGCAAAACACTGCCAAGCCGCGTTTCAGAATCAGTGGAGCGAAGGGTTGTTACAGCGTCGACGGGCTGGATGGCCAGGAAGAGGCCGCCTTTGCCGGGCTTACGCCAAGGTCCGAGGGCGAGCGCTGGGGTGTCGAGGAGCATCGGCGCTGGGGCTGGTTCGAGCAGGGCGAGCATCGCGAGCGTGTGCCGTCGGAGCGTGGTTGCTGGCTGGAGTTCTACCGCCAGTTGCAAAGCGCGGTTGACGAGCAGGGCAGTAATCCGGTCAATCCGCATGATGCGATAGCCTCGGCGCAAATCATGGATGCCGCGCGCCTGAGTGCCAGAGAAGGGCGCGTTGTGGTGCTGTAGCCATTTCGCGCTGCAGCGCATCCAGCGGCCCGTTATCGAAGAGAGCCTGACGCTTGCCATGCGTCGGGCTTTGTCGTCTCTGTAACCGAATAAAATGAAATGGAATAAAATTCTAAAATCAGTTGAATTGGAAAATATTTTCCAATAGAGTCGTTTTCAGGTTGCCGACTATCGAATCCCTCGCGTTTTGAAGGTTTTTCAAAGCACGAGAAGCAAGCCCGACAAAAACAATACAAAAGATAGGTACTGTCGATGAAAACCCCTACCTCTGGCGTCACCGCCAAGCGTTCTGCCACCTCGTCATTCTGGATCCGGACCCTGGAGCGATTTCTCACCGTCGTCGCCCTGAGCCTGTGCGTGCGCCACAAGGATGCGCAACTGTTCTGCATTCCCGGTGCCACCGGGATCCGCCTGTCACGCTGATTCGCTGCATCCGAACAACAACAATAATTTGGAGACAGATCCTCATGAAGACCAAGATTGCTTTGACCTCATTGGCGATGGCGCTGATGGTGGGCAGCGGTGCAGCTTTGGCCGATATCAAGATTGGTGTGGCCATGTCGCAGTTCGATGACACCTGGCTGACCTACCTGCGTGACGACATGAATGCCAAGGCCAAAGTCATGTCCACGACCGAGAAAGTGGACCTGCAGTTCGTCGATGCCCGCGCGGATGTCAACAAGCAGCTTGATCAGGTCAAGGACCTGATCAACAAGAAAGTCGACGCCCTGATTGTCAATCCGGTCGACACCGCCGCTACTGCGCGGATCACCAAGGAAGCGGTCGCCGCCGGTATCCCGCTGGTCTACGTCAACCGCCGCCCCGACGATCCGAAACTGCCTGCGGGCGTCGCCACAGTGACGTCGGATGACATGGAGGCCGGCCGACTTCAGGCGCAATACATCGCCGACAAAATGAAGGGCAAGGGCAGCGTCATGATTCTTCTGGGTGACCTGGCCAACAACTCCACGCAAAACCGCACCAAGGGCGTCAAAGAGGTGTTGGCCAAGTACCCGGACATCAAGATAGACCAGGAGCAGACCGGCACCTGGCTGCGCCAGAAGGGCATGGACCTGACCAACGACTGGCTTACCCAGGGCCGAAAATTCAACGCGGTGCTGGCCAACAACGATGAAATGGCCATTGGCGCGGCGATGGCGCTGAAGCAGGCAGGCGTGGATAAAGGCAGCGTTTTCGTTGCCGGTGTCGACGGTACACCGGACGGGCTCAACGCCGTGACCAAGGGCGATCTGGCCGTATCGGTCTATCAGGACGCGAAAGGACAGGCCGACGGGGCGATCGATGCCGCGGTGAAACTGGCCAGGAAGGAGAAGGTCGAGCCCCAGGCGATCATCATTCCTTATCGCCTGATCACCCCTGAAAACGTCGCCACCTTCAAATAACAACGATCGCCAGGCCTGGGAGGGCATGCCAATGCGCTCCCGCAGCCTGCCGCTTGAGGAGTTGTGATCATGTTCGGTTCTGCTACTGCCAATCCGCCCGCGCAACGCGATCTGCCGTCCGGCGACGGGGGCGGAGGGGCGCCTGATGCCCAGGCCCCGTATCTGCTGGAAATCAGCCATGTCAGCAAGGGCTTCCCCGGCGTCATTGCGCTCAATGATGTGCAATTGCGCGTTCGCCCTGGCAGCGTGCTGGCGCTGATGGGCGAGAACGGAGCCGGAAAATCGACCCTGATGAAAATCATTGCGGGCATCTATCAGCCGGACTCGGGCGAAATCCGCCTGCGTGGCAAGCCGGTCCGCTTCGATACGCCTCTGTCAGCGTTGCAGGCGGGTATCGCCATGATCCATCAGGAACTGAACCTGATGCCGTTCATGAGCATTGCCGAGAACATCTGGATCGGTCGCGAACAGCTCAACGGCCTGCACATGGTCGATCACCGCGAGATGCACCGCTGCACTGCCGAACTGCTGGAGCGTCTGCGCATCAAGCTCGATCCCGAGGAGCTGGTCGGCACGCTGAGCATTGCCGAGCGGCAGATGGTGGAGATCGCCAAGGCCGTGTCATACGACTCGGACGTGCTGATCATGGACGAACCGACCTCGGCGATCACCGAAACCGAAGTCGCTCACCTGTTCTCGATCATCAGCGACCTGCGTGCCCAGGGCAAAGGCATCATTTACATCACCCACAAGATGAACGAAGTCTTCGAAATCGCCGACGAAGTGGCGGTGTTCCGCGACGGCGCCTATATCGGCCTGCAGCGCGCCGAAAGCATGGACGGTGACAGCCTGATCACCATGATGGTGGGCCGTGAACTGACCCAGCTGTTCCCCGAGCGGGAAAAACCGGCAGGCGACGTACTGCTGTCCGTCAATCAACTGAGCCTGAACGGCATTTTCAAGGACGTGAGCTTCGACCTGCGTGCCGGGGAGGTGCTTGGCATTGCCGGGCTGATGGGGTCCGGGCGCACCAATGTCGCCGAGACCCTGTTCGGCATAACCCCCAGCGACAGCGGCGAGGTGCGCTTCGATGGCAAGACGGTGCACATCGGCGATCCGCATCAGGCGATTGAACTGGGTTTTGCGCTGCTCACGGAGGATCGCAAATTGACCGGCCTGTTTCCATGCCTGTCAGTGATGGAAAACATGGAGATGGCTGTGCTGGCCAACTATGCCGGTAACGGTTTCGTGCAACAGAAGGCCTTGCGCGCACTGTGCGAAGACATGTGCAAAAAGCTTCGGGTCAAGACGCCGTCGCTGGAGCAATGCATCGACACATTATCCGGTGGTAACCAGCAGAAGGCACTGCTCGCGCGCTGGCTGATGACCAACCCCAGGGTGCTGATTCTGGATGAGCCCACACGCGGTATCGATGTGGGGGCCAAGGTGGAAATCTACCGCCTGATCTCCCTGCTGGCCAGTGAAGGCATGGCGGTCATCATGATTTCTTCGGAGCTGCCGGAAGTGCTTGGTATGAGTGACCGGGTCATGGTCATGCACGAAGGCGAAATGATGGGCATCCTCGATCGTGGCGAAGCGACCCAGGAAAAAGTCATGCATCTGGCCTCCGGCCACAAGGTTCATTGAGTTCGCACTACAGGGCTCGGTAGAAGAAGAACAAGAGGAAACGAACATGAGCGACGCGATTCTGCAAAATAAACCGGCTATGACGCCGACCCGAAGCAAACGACGGCTGCCCACCGAACTGAGCATCTTTCTGGTGCTGATCGGCATCGGCCTGATCTTTGAACTGTTCGGCTGGATCGTCCGTGATCAGAGCTTCCTGCTCAATTCCCAGCGTCTGGTACTGATGATCCTGCAGGTGTCGATCATCGGCTTGCTGGCCATTGGCGTGACTCAGGTGATCATCACTACAGGCATCGATCTCTCGTCGGGCTCGGTACTTGCACTTTCAGCGATGATTGCCGCGAGCCTGGCACAAACCTCCGACTTCTCCCGGGCGGTGTTCCCGTCGCTGACCGACCTGCCGGTGTGGATTCCGGTCGTTGTCGGTCTCGGGGTCGGGCTGCTGGCGGGCGCCATCAATGGCAGCATCATTGCCATAACCGGCATTCCGCCGTTCATTGCCACGCTGGGCATGATGGTCTCTGCGCGCGGTCTGGCACGCTTCTATACCGAAGGTCAGCCGGTGAGCATGCTCTCCGACTCGTACACGGCCATCGGTCAGGGCGCGATGCCGGTGATCATCTTTCTGGTGGTGGCGGTCATCTTTCATATTGCCCTGCGTTACACCAAGTACGGCAAATACACCTACGCCATTGGCGGCAACATGCAGGCGGCACGTACTTCGGGCATCAACGTCAAGCGCCATCTGGTGATTGTCTACAGCATCGCCGGGCTGCTGGCCGGGCTGGCCGGGGTGGTTGCCTCGGCGCGGGCGGCAACCGGGCAGGCCGGGATGGGCATGTCCTACGAGCTGGACGCAATTGCCGCTGCGGTCATCGGTGGCACCAGCCTTTCCGGAGGGGTCGGGCGGATCACCGGTACGGTGATCGGTGCGCTGATCCTCGGCGTGATGGCCAGCGGTTTCACCTTTGTCGGTGTGGACGCCTATGTTCAGGACATTATCAAAGGCTTGATCATTGTCGTGGCCGTGGTAATCGATCAATATCGCAACAAGCGCAAGACCAAGCGCTGATTCAATCACCTGCAGCAAAGGGCCTTTCAAGGCCCTTTTGTGCGTTGGAGTTTGCAGGAACCGATTCGCTGTCAGTGGGTCAGAGCCTCATCAAGCAACCTGCTGGTCAGGTCTTTCGCCCGCATTTCAAGGGTTTTACGGTATTCGCTGTACAAAAATCCTTCAATTGTGTTGCCGAGCCCGCTAGCCGGCCTTAGACTGCCGCCCCTCGTAAATTGAGTGCCAGGTGGCGCTTGGAGATTATTGGTTTGAACGGCAACGTCAGGCCGCTCCTCAATGCACGTTTTTTTATAGAGAAATAAATGACAAAGGAAAAGTTGCTGGCCATGCCGGCCGATGACTACATGAACGCCGAGCAGCACGCTTTCTTCGTCGAGCTGTTGCAGGGCATGAAGGTCGAGATCCATGAGCGTATCGAGCAGAGCCGCATTGCGATCGAGAGCCTGGACACGCCTGCCGACCCGGCTGACGCCGCTTCGGTCGAAGAAGAGCGTCACTGGCTGGTCAACGTGATCGATCGCGACCAGCGCATGCTGCCACAGTTGGAAATGGCCCTTTCGCGAATTGCCGACGACACCTTCGGCTGGTGCGACGACAGCGGCGAGCCAATCGGCCTCAAGCGCCTGTTGATCAGCCCGACCACCAAGTATTGCATCGAAGCGCAAGAGCGCCACGAGCAGATCGACAAGCACCAGCGCCAGGCCTGATACGCAGGCGACAGCGACTGAGTGACCAGACCGGGAGGCAAGCAATTGCCTCCCGGTTTTGTTGTGCCCGGGATTTGTCGAAAACGCGTTGATCGCCATCGCTAGGTCGCTACGACCAACAGCGCATGGCACAAGGCCGTTATCTGGCGTTTAATAGCGTCATAACGACAATGACAGACGGGGTGACGCAGCATGGCCGAGAACCTATCCATGGCAGCCGGATTACCGCTGGCCGATACGCCCGACGCTGCATCGAGGTGGTGGGTGCCAGCGGTGCAGAGCGTAGTCCTGTGCCTGCTGTTCGCCGCCATGAGCGTTGCAGGTCTGTCGCTGTATGTCGTCGTTCCCCTGGCGCTGCTGGTGGTCTGGTTGCCGCGCCTGGTGCGCAGCAGGCAAGTGCTGCCAGGCAGCGCGGTGGGCGACAGCGATATCGCCTTGCTGACTCGCGACCTGTCGCGCACCACCAGTCATAACGCGCTGTCCGCGGCCCAAGTGGCCTTTTCCGTTGGTCGGCTGGCTGGCAAGGTGCAATCGCAACTGGGGGCTGCCGAACAGATCGTCAGCAGTGCCGAGCAGATGATCGCCACCGAGCAACAGACGGCCCAGTTGAGCCAGCAGGCATTGGTTGCTGCCAGCGAGGCGCGGCAGCGCAGCGAATCGGGTAGCAGCGTGCTGAATGAGTCCATCGAGCGCATGCACCACCTGAGCAAGCGTGCCGTCGGCAGCCGTGAGCTGATCGAGGCACTCAGCCAGCGCAGCGAAGAGATCCAGCGTGTGACGCTGGTCATTCAGTCGATTGCCAGCCAGACCAACCTGCTGGCGCTCAACGCCGCCATCGAAGCGGCGCGGGCTGGCGAGCACGGACGCGGTTTCGCGGTGGTTGCCGACGAAGTCCGTGGTCTGGCCGGCCGCACTGCCAGTGCCACGGGCGAGGTCGGGCAGATGGTGGCGGATATCCAGCAGCGCACCGCACAAGTCGTGGAGCAAATTCGCGAGCTGTCGGCCGATCTGGACGTGGGTGTCGAGCAGGTCGAGCTGACCGGCGAGCACCTGGGCAATATCGCCCGGCTTGCGGTCGAGCTGGAAAGCCAGGTCGGCGAAATCGCGCAGGGCGCGAGGAGCAATCAGGATCAATTGGCAAGCCTGTTCGACGCTGTCGAGCATATGCGCAGTGATCTTGCCGTCAGCGATGAGCAGACCCGGCAACTGGCCAAGGCCGCAGTGCAGATGGAGGGGCAGGCCGAGACCATCAGCCAGCGCCTGGCGCAGGTCGGTCTGGATGAATACCACCAGCGCATTTACGACCTGGCTCGTGAAGGCGCACGCATGATCAGCGAAAAGTTCGAGGCCGATATCGAACAGGGGCGGGTCAGCCTTGATGACCTGTTCGATCGCAATTACAAACCCGTTGCCAATACTTCGCCCACCCGCTTTACAACGCGTTTCGACCGTTACACCGATCAGGTATTGCCCGCACTGCAGGAACCGCTGCTGTCGCGCCATGAAGGTCTGGTATTTGCCATCGCCTGTACGCAACAGGGCTATGTGCCGACGCACAACAACGCCTTCAGCCAGCCTTTGACGGGTGATGCGACGGTGGATAACGCGCGTAATCGAAGCAAGCGCAAGTTCGATGACCGTACCGGCATTCGCTGTGGCAGTCACCAACAGCCGGTCCTGCTGCAAACCTACACGCGAGACACCGGCGAACTGATGCACGATCTGTCCGTGCCGATCATGGTCAACGGACGACACTGGGGTGGTCTGCGCCTGGGGTACAGGCCGCAAGGCCGTTGATACGGGTAACCGATCATTCGGGTTGGCAACGGGGCTGGCCTGTTAGTTGGTTTTCATTGAAAGAGTGCATCAGAAAGTTATCAGTGCGTGTGTGTAGGGTTTTATTTATAAGTAATAAAGTCATGACTATAGAAGTCGTAGGAAAGGTCTGAAAAGGCGCAACATGGCTTGACTGCTCACTGTCTTTAAGCAAGCTGTTTAAATCAACGTTATTTACGTTTTGATTTAAGTGCGGCCTTTTCCTGGCTTGCCTCTAGGGACGGAAAAGTTATGAGCGATAAATGGAGTTTCCAACAGTCAGCAGCCCTTTCAGATGTGGTGACACGCCGCGTCACGGCGCGGGTAGGCATTTTCTTCGATGGGACGGGAAATAACCGGGTCAACAGTCAGATCGGTGCCAACTGCCAGGCATTGATGGAGATCAATGCCGGGCAGCACATTAAAGCGTGTGCGGGTCGTCATGTTCAGCCTGGCAGTAGTTACAGTAATGATCCGAGCAATATAGCCAGACTGGCCGATATCTACCGCCTGCAACCTGTTGCCGAAAATGACGGTGAAGGCCTGAAGGTGTATTACCCGATCTATATAAGTGGCGCCGGCACTACTTCCGGTGGCCGTGATTCGGTATGGCCGGGGCAGAGTTTTGGCCGCGGGGCCACCGGCGTGATATCCAAGGTGGAAAACGCATTCAAAAAGCTGGAATCGGTATTGAAGGCGTTCCCCCGCGACAACCCCGACTGTGTGCTGGACGCGCTGGAACTGGACGTGTTCGGCTTCAGTCGAGGTGCAGCGTCGGCCAGGCATCTGGTCAATGAAATCCTCAAGCAGCGTTCGGGCATGCTCGAGCCGATACTCGAAAGCCGCAGGGTCAGGTTGAGCGACAGTTTCAGCTGGAGCAACGGCAGCGTACGGCTCAAGGTTATCGGTCTGTTCGACACCGTGGCGGCCATAGGCAGCTTCAAGGACATGGGCAATACCCGCGATGCGAGCAACAGGAGGGTCAATCTGTACCTGCCTCCGGGGTGTGCGCAGCAGGTGTTGCATCTGGTGGCTCGCGATGAGTCACGGCGCAACTTCGCGTTGAACAGCGTCCTGCCCGTGTGGCCCAGAGAAATCGTTCTGCCCGGTGCACATTCCGATATCGGTGGGGGTTATCCTCCACAGATGGAAGAAAGCGTACTGCTCACGCGCCCCCGTAGCAGCGTGGTCAGCCGTGACAGCTCCTGCGAGGCGGCACCGAGCTGGAAGGAGGCACAGGCTGAGTTAAAGCGGATGAACCGCGATCACTGGATCGACCCGCTCGATAGCCAGGCCTGGCTGAGGGTTCAGACATGCGAGAGCAAGTGTTATTCGTGCAGGAAAAGCTTGAATGGCATGAGTACGGTCGCTGCCGCAGTGGGCATGAGCCGCCAGGTATTTGGCCATCTGTCGAGGGTGTCGTTGCTGGTCATGCACACACTGGCGTGTGATGAGGGCGTGCCTTTCAATCCGGTGCCACTGACACCTGAATTCCAGCTGCCTCCCGAACTCGAGAACATCTCTACCCGGTTGATCGACTATGCGCGAGGCGGGCCTTACCTGCTGGACAGTCATGAAGAGGCATTACTGCGCTGGCGCTACATCCATCAGTCCGCGCACTGGAATGCAGTGGTCGGCAGAGTAGGTACGTTAGGCGACGCTGTTTTCGTCCACGCACCCCAGCCAGGCGGCCGGATATTGCATCCCAATATCGGCCAGCCCGGTTATCCGCAATAGGCCTCAACGCCCGAGTGGCTCACTCGGGCTTTTTGTGAAGACGCACGTTCAGCTCGTCGACCACCATCGCCCATTCGGCATCTTCGTGCAGCTGTTCTTTGAGAAAGTCAGACTGACGCGGCGTCCAGAATTCTGCGTCGATCAGTTTGACGTCGTCGGGCAGAGGATGGCTGGCGATAAACTTTTCGATGCTTTCATCATCGGAATCCAGCGCCAATTGGGCGAACAGGTCGTTGATGGTAGTTGTAGTCTGTTCCATGTCATCTCCTCGCCGGGGGATATCCCCGTATTCATCAGTTCTTATGGGAGTGGTGTGCACAGGCAAGAGTTCGATGCATTTGGCTGTGGAGAAAAGATGGCTTTTTTTGCAACGGCTATAAATGATATGTTTCTGCTATCGCAGGATGCACTCAACGCAGGCTGGAACCCGTCCAGCCTTTGCGCCGTGCCCGGGCTGACTGCAATTTTCAGGGCATCAGCGCTGCTGCGACACTGCTGTGTACAAAAGGTATATATCCCGTAGCTGCCATGAGCCGGTAGAATCCGCCACCCGCCTGCACAAGGTTTGCGGCGGCGCTGTCTGCGCTTCTGCGTGCAGCATGCCGGAAAATCTCCGGCCACATGAAGCGGTCTATGGACGAATCACTTTTTCGACTGCCCTGACATCAGGCAGCCTCATTTCATGTTTGAGGGTTTGTACTTTGGCTGTAAGTAATCTGGATACCCATGCCTTGTTCGTGCTCGGCGACCTCCGTGCACAGTTGGTCAAGCAGTTCCAATCCCGTTTTGTCTACATCACCGAACAATCAGCCGAAGGCATCTATATCGCTGAAATCGACACCGAAACCGCACTGGTAGTCGACGATAAACCTCGCCTTGAGCTCAAGGTGGGCGACCATTTCCGCGCTTCTGTTCTGCCCAGTCGCGAGGGCGGCAAGCTCGAATTGAAATTCCGTGAAATCAAGACCACCGTGTACGGGCTGGGCGAATATGCCTTCGTCGACGTCCCCGAAGGTCACGGTATCGTGTTCAAGGAAGGTCAGACCGTATTCATGGTCTTCGCTGCGCAAGAGCAACTGCAGATCGGCATGAGCAAGCTTCTTAAAGGCGCGGTCGGCAAGGCCGCCAAATGGCGCAAGGGCGAGCTGACCTTCAAGGCCAGCGAGTAACACTGGCCAAGCGTCGGTTCAGCCGCCTGTCGATTCTCCGTTGCCGGCACCGCTGCTGACTTCCGCGGGCACGTCGTCACCGGCCATGCGCTTGCGGAACAGCGCCGTGCGCGCCAGCAGCAGGGTGGTCACCGGTACCGTGATCGCCAGCAATACCGGGATCAGCCAGGCGTGGATCACCGGTTCCGACTTCAGCGCCGAGAAGTAGATGATCGACGCCAGCGCAACGCACCAGGCGCCCAGCGTCGATGCCAGGGCGGGCGGGTGCATGCGCTGGAAAAAGTCCTTGAGGCGCAGCAACCCCAGAGCACCGGTCAAGGCGAACAGGCTGCTGGCGATCAGCAGCCCGGCGGTCAGTATTTCCACCCAGAAGGGCACTGTATTCGGCAGTCCGGTCATTCGATCACTTCTCCGCGCAGCAGGAACTTGGCCAGAGCGAACGAGCCCACGAAGCCGAACAGGGCAATCAGCATGGCCGCTTCGAAATACGTGTCACTGGCGTAGCGAATGCCAAGCACCAGCATCATCAGCATGGCAATGATGTACAGATAATCCAGCGCCAGCACCCGGTCCTGCGCCGAAGGCCCCTTGAGCAGGCGCAGCAGGGTGATCACCATCGCCAGAGCGAAGATCAGCAGGCTGATCAGGATGGCGTTGTCGAGCAGTGCACTCATTGAAAGATCTCCATCAACGGTCGCTCATAGGTGGTTTTGAAGTGCTCGATGAATTGCGCTTCGTCCTCCAGATCGAAGACATGCATCAGCAGCACGCTGCGATCCAGTGCCAGCTCCGACCATACCGTTCCGGGTACTACCGTGGTGACCATCGCCAGCGCGGCCAGGCCGTGGGCGTCGCGCAGGTCCAGTGGAATGCGTACGAAGGCCGAGCGTGGCGGACGGCTTTCGAGCCGCCAGACGCTCAGGCCGACCTGCACATTGGAGACCACCACGTCGCGTCCCACCCGCCATAAGAACTTCAGGATCGTACCTGGTTTGCGAATACGTACCGGCAGCGGGCGCAGCGGGGCCATCAATACGGGGGCGAGAAACCCCAGCACCGCGCCCAGCAGCAAGTGACCGGGGCTGATCGACAGGTTCAATACCAGCCACAGCAGCCAGAGTGCCAACGAGAGGAGCGGGGCGGGAAACAGGCGCTTCATGGTTGCCCCTCCGGATCGACTTCCCGACTGGTGGGGCCGGGTATCGGGCGTGTGGCGAGCACTGACTGCACATACTGTTTGGGCTCATGCAGCGCTGCGGCGGTGTCCTGGGTATAGCGCAGCAAGGGCTCGGCCTTGAAGGTCAGCGCGATGCACAGACCCAGAAGGATGATGATCGGCAGGCATTCGTTGCGGCGCAGCATCGGCGAAGGGCGCTCGTGTGGCGTCCAGAAACGTTGCGTGCCGAGCCTCGAGAAAGCGATAAGCGACGCCAGCCCGGAAAAGATCAGCAGGCCGATCAGCATCCAGGCCTGGGTCGAAAGCGCTTCGTCCTGCGCGACGTCCAGCCCCAGCGGGTTCATCAGGGCGCTGAGCAATGTCAGCTTGCCGATGAACCCGGAGAGCGGCGGCATGCCGATGATCAGCAAGGCGCAGATAATAAAACTCAGGCCCAGAAAGGCCATGGTCATGGGAATGACCTGACCGACCACGACCTTCTGTTCGTCGTCCAGGTTGGTGCCGGGCGGCGGATGCAGAGACTCCAGGGTACGAGGCAATTGATCCACATCGTATTCCAGAGGGATCTCGTTGGCCGAGCGGGAGCGTTCGATCAGCTCGCCCAGGAGGAACATGGCACTCAACGCCAGCGTCGAACTGACCATATAGAACAGCGCACCCGAGGTCAGGCTTGGCTGGGCGAAACCCACGGCAGACAGCAGAATGCCCGCTGACACCAGTATGCTCAGGCTGGCGAGGCGTTCCAGACGCTGGGCGGCGATGATGGCGATGGCTGCAGTGAAAATCGTTGCCATGCCGCCATAGATCAGCCAGTCGCCGCCGAAGAATGCCGATGCACCGGCCTGGCCGGAAAACAGCAGCGTCCACAGGCGCAGCAGGGTGTAGATCCCCACTTTGGTCATGATCGCAAACATCGCCGCCACCGGCGCGCTGGCTGCCGAGTAGGCAGGGACCAGCCAGAAGTTAAGCGGCCACATGCCGGCCTTGGCCAGGAACGCCGTGGCCAGAATCGCAGCACCCGCATGCAGCAGGCCCAGATCGGACTCCGCCACCTGCGGGATCTTGATGGCCAGATCGGCGAAGTTCAGCGTGCCGGTCACCCCGTAAATCAACGCAGCACCGATCAGAAACAGCGACGAAGCCAGCAGGTTGATCGAAATGTAATGCAGGCCCGTCGATACTCGTGCCCGGCCGGAGCCGTGCAGCATCAGGCCGTATGACGCTGCGAGCAGTACTTCGAAAAACACGAACAGGTTGAACAGATCAGCAGTCAGGAACGCACCGTACAGCCCCATGAGCTGGATCTGGAACAGCGCATGGAAACTGGCACCGGCCCTGTCCCAGCGAGCCAGCGCGAACAGCAGGGCGCAGACACCGACAATCCCGGTCAGCACCAGCATCATTGCTGACAGGTGGTCCACCACCAGTACGATGCCGAACGGCACGCCCCAGTTGCCCGGCAGATAGACACCGATCGAGCCGCTGCTGCCGCTGTGTTGTACCCAGAGGAACAGCACCACGGAAATACCCAGCCCGAAGATGCTGGAAAACAGATTGATACGGCCCTTGAGAGGCCGGTGCTTTTCGCCCAGCCAGAGCATCAGCCCGGCGGTCAGCAGCGGCAGCAGGATGGGCGCGATGATCAGTTGGTTCATCCCGCTCATGCCTTGGGCTCCCGGCCATCTACATGGTCGGTGCCGGTCAGGCCTCTGGAGGCGAGCAAGACCACCAGAAACAGCGCGGTCATGGCGAAGCTGATGACAATCGCGGTGAGCACCAGTGCCTGTGGCAACGGGTCGGTGTAATTGAGCAGGTCCTGAGGAATACCGTCCTTGATGATCGGCTCTCTGCCGATGAACAGGCTGCCCATACTGAAGATGAACAGGTTGACCCCGTACGACAGCAGGCACAGCCCCATGACCACCTGAAAGGTACGTGGCCTGAGGATCAGCCAGACGCCGGAGGCGGCCAGCACGCCGATGGCGATTGCAATGACTTCTTCCATCAGAGGATTCCTTGCGGGTTGGCGACAGGCTTGGGCAACTGCGTCGGCCGATGGCTACGCACCGACTGGTGCGCCAGTGCGGTGAGAATCAACAGCGTCGAGCCGACCACCACGGCGTACACGCCGACATCGAAGAACAGCGCGCTGGCAATGTGAATATCACCCAGGATCGGCAGATCGACATGGGCGGTGTGGGTGGTCATGAACGGGTAACCCAGCGCCATCGAGCCTGCGCCGGTCAGAACCGCGCACAGCAGGCCTGTGCCCATCCAGCGTAACGGTCGCAGGCTCATTTGCGCCTCGACCCACTGGGTGCCTGCCACCATGTATTGCAGGATGAACGCCACCGACATCACCAGCCCGGCAACAAACCCGCCGCCAGGCTGATTGTGACCGCGGACGAACAGGTACATCGAAATAATGAAGGCAATCGGCAGCAGCAATCGAACCAGTGCTGCCGGCACCATCATGAAACCGAGCGCGGTATCGCTGGCGCTGCGCGGGTTGACCAGATCCGTCACCACGTCACGGGCCAGCAGGCGCTGCTGGGCGGGCAGCAGAATGCTTTCCTTCGGTGGGCGGAAGCGTCGCAACAGGGCGAACACTGTCATGGCGACCGCCGCCAGCACGGTGATCTCGCCAAACGTATCGAAGCCGCGAAAATCCACCAGCATCACGTTGACCACATTGGTGCCGCCGCCCTGGGGCAACGCGCGACTCAGGTAGAAGGACGAGATGGCGTTGGGCGTCTGGCGGGTCAGCATGGCGTAGGAGAGTATCGCCATGCCCAACCCCACGAGCACCGCCAGGCCGAAGTCGCGTATGCGCCGGGTGCGGGCACGCAGGCGTGCGCTGAGCGGAGCGACATCTTCGTTGCGTCGCGGCAGCCAGCGCAGACCGAGCAGGATCAGCACCGTGGTCACCACCTCCACGACCAGTTGCGTCAGTGCCAGATCAGGCGCCGAGAACCAGACGAAGGTGATGCAGGTCATCAGACCGCACACGCTGACCATCACCAGTGCTGCCAGACGGTGATATTTACCCTGCCATGCCGCGCCTATGGCGCAGGCAATCGCGATGAGCCATAGCGTGACAAACACCCCGGAGCCCGGAATCTTCGGTCGGTCGCCCCAGGTCAGGCCGCTGAAATACATCGGAATGAAACCGCCCAGTACCGCCGCGAGCACCAGCAGAAACAGTTGTGGCTGCAGGCGGCGAGTGCTGACCTTGCGTTCGAAACGGCGCGCCCAGTGCATCATCACAACCTGACTGCGCTCGAAAAAGCGCTTGCCGTTGAGGCGTCCCACCAGTGGCGGGGCGGTGATGCGCTCGTGCTTGAGCGGCTTGCGCAGCAACAGATACAGAATGATACCGCCGGCCATCGCCACCAGGCTCATGACCATTGGCAGGTTCCAGCCGTGCCAGATCGCCAGGCTGTATTCGGGCAATGTTCCACCGACTACCGGACGCGCAGCGGCGGCGAGCAGGGGGGCGACCGATTGCGCCGGGAAAATCCCCACCACCAGACACGTCAGGACCAGCAGTTCGACCGGTGCACGCATCCAGCGCGGCGGTTCGTGCGGCATGTGCGGCAGATCCTTGGCCGCCGGACCGAAAAACACATCGACCGTGAAGCGCAGCGAATAGGCAACGCTGAAGATCCCGGCAATGGTCGCGATCACCGGCAAGGCGATCTCGACCCAGGCAGTGGCGGAAATGAACACGGTTTCGGCAAAGAACATTTCCTTGGACAGGAAGCCGTTGAGCAGCGGTACGCCGGCCATCGACGCGCTGGCGACCATCGCCAGTGTCGCGGTGTAGGGCAGCAGCCTTACCAGGCCACTGAGACGCCGGATATCGCGGGTTCCGCTCTCGTGGTCGATGATACCGGCGGCCATGAACAGCGACGCCTTGAAGGTCGCGTGGTTGAGAATATGGAACACCGCAGCCACCGCAGCCAGCGGGCTGTTGAGGCCGAGCAGCAGGGTGATCAGGCCCAGATGGCTGATGGTCGAGTAGGCCAGCAGACCCTTGAGATCATTCTGGAAGATGGCGGCGTAGGCGCCGAGAATCAGTGTGCAGGCCCCCGCGCCACTGACGATCCAGAACCATTGCTCGGTGCCGGACAGCGCCGGCCACATACGCGCCAGGAGGAAGACCCCGGCCTTGACCATGGTCGCCGAGTGCAGATACGCCGACACCGGCGTGGGCGCGGCCATCGCGTGCGGCAGCCAGAAATGGAACGGGAACTGGGCGCTTTTGGTTAGCGCGCCGATCAGAATCAGGGTCAGTAACACCGGGTACAGGGCATGCGCACGAATCGCGTCGCCGGAGGCCAGGACACGGTCCAGGTCGTAACTGCCGGCCACATGGCCGAGGATCATCATGCCGGCCAGCAGCGCCAGACCGCCTGCGCCGGTGACCATCAGCGCCATGTACGCGCCGCGTCGGGCATCGGCCCGATGGTGCCAGTAGCCGATCAGCAGGAACGAGAACAGGCTGGTCAGCTCCCAGAAAAACACGATCTGAATCAGATTGCCGGACATCACCAGTCCGAGCATGGCGCCCATGAAAGCCAGGAAAAACGCGAAGAAACGCGGCACCGGATCGTCCGGCGACATGTAATAGCGGGCGTACAGCGAGACCAGCGCACCGATGCCCAGCACCAGCATCGAGAACAGCCAGGCGAAGCCGTCGATGCGCAGCACGAAGTTCATGCCCAGGCTTGGCAGCCAGAAATACTCTTCACGAATCACGCCGCCGTCGGCGATCTGCGGGAACCACAAGGCCATCTGCACAGCGCCGATGAGGGCGATCAGACCGGCCAGAAACGATTCCGCGTTACGCGCGTTGTGCGGCAAAAAGGCCGCCAGACAGCTGCCGATGAAAGGCAGAAGCAGTAGAACTATCAGGGACATAGGCTTCTAATCTGCAGGGGAATGTCAAGCATCATACGTGCCAGACACTCCGATACCAAAGGGACGGTTTCCGAAATTTCCTACAAAAAGTGTCTGCTTTTTTTATTCGGTAAATAATTGCTTCTGATGCGGTGATATGTCGTTGGAACAGTTTCGAAGAAACAAGGTGGTTGACGGCCTGCGATTAAGCACCGTTCATTCAGCTTCGCGCACGCCTCGCTGCTGTTGCTCTTCGTCGACGACGTTCTGTTCGGCGCGCGGAGAACGCCGCTTCATTTCGCTGATGATCACCCCGGCCACAATCAATGCCGCGCCCAGCAGGGCGATGCCCGGCAAACGTTCGCCGGCGAGTCTTCCGACAATCCCGGCCCAGACCGGTTCACCGGCATAAATCACGGTGGCGCGGGTAGGCGAAACACTTTTCTGTGCCCAGTTCATGGCAATCTGGATCGCCGCACTCATGGTCCCAAGTCCCACGGCACTGAGCACCAGCAACCAGGAGAAATCCGGCAAGTGTTCCTCGGTTGGAACGATCATCAGAAATGCCAGCGCTGAAGCAGTGGCCAGTTGCACCACCGTGACTCGACGCACATCGACCTCACCGGCATAGGCGCTGATCATGATGATCTCGGCGGCAATGGCCACCGTGCTGATCAGCGTCACGATTTCGCCGGAACTGAGTTGCAGGGATGCGCCTTGCGGCCCCGCTACCAGCATCAGCCCGGTGAAAGCCAGGATGATGCCCAGTGTCGGCATCAATCCTGGTCGTCGACCGAGTACCAGCCATTGCAACAAAGGCACGCAGGGCACGTAGAGTGCCGTGATGAACGCGGACTGGCTGCTGGGGATAGTCTGCAGTCCGATCGTCTGCAAACCGTAACCGAGCATGATCGCGGTGCCGATGAAGACGCCCGCCTTGAGTTCGAGGAAGGTAAGACCGCGCAGCACCTTTATTGAAAACAGCGCTACGATAAGCGCTGCGGCGGCAAAGCGCAGGCCGACGAAGAACATCGGCCCGCTGACGGTCATCGCATGCTGGACCAGCAGAAAGGTGCCTCCCCAGAGCATGGTGATCAGAATCAGTACGGCTTCTGCCTTGCTGATGCGGGGTATGCGGCTGATAGACTTCATGTCAGCTCCTGGTTCCTGTTAATGGCCATGCGCGCGGTGAAAGGCGGAACAACCTGACAGTGTTCCTGGGCTGGGCAGTATAATGCGCAACGGTTTGATGTGAGCACCTGCATGCACAAAGAAAATTCCCAGCGCCCTCCGGTGCTGCAGCACGTCAGCCAGAACGTCCGGCGTCTGCGTAACAGTGCGGACCTCAGCCAGACGGCTCTGGCGGAAAAGTCCGGAGTCAGCCGACGCATGCTGGTCGCTATCGAGGCCGGCGAAAAAAACGTCAGCCTGGCGACACTGGACCGCGTGGCCGAAGCCTTGGAAGTGGCTTTCAGCGACCTGATCCAGGCACCTGAAAATCGTGATTACAGCCGCATTAACGAGCTGGCATGGGCCGGTACGATCGTCGGCAGCAAGGCGGTACTGCTGGCCAGGGCCGTTGCCCGGCGCGAGGTGGAGTTGTGGGAATTCTGCCTGCAGCCTGGGGACGCGTATGTCTCGGAGGCCGATCCCGATGGCTGGAGTGAACAGGTCTACGTCGTCGAAGGGCATCTGACATTGCGCTTTGCCGACCCTGCGGCCGTGCAGCAGGTCGGGGCGGGCGAGTTCTTCATGTTTCCCAGCAACCAGTCGCACCGCTACTGCAATGACGCCGATGTGCCCCTGCGCTTCGTGCGTAATGTCGTGCTCTGACCTTTCCGATTCTTTATCGCAACTCGACCGAGGCGCTGTTCGATGACCGAAGATTCCCACCAGACGGCTGACATTCTGATCATCGGCGGCGGTCTGAGCGGCACCATGCTGGCGGCGCAACTGCTGCGCAGACCGGGCCAGCGCCGAATCCTGATTATCGAAACCCGCAGCGAACTCGGCAGGGGCGAGGCCTACAGTGCGACGGAGCCGGGCCATACACTCAATGGCAACGCTGCGCGGATGAGCGTCGATCCGGATAATCCGGATGACCTCACCCAGTGGCTGACTGACTATCTGGCCGCCGGGGGCTGGCCTGAAGCTTATGAGCAGAGGGTCCCGGTCGCCGAACTGTTTCCGCCACGCGGTGTGTTCGGGCTTTATGTTCAGCAGCGACTGCGTGAAGCCCTAAGCGCTGCTGAAGCCTTTGGCTCGACCGCCGTGCATGTGCCCGGCGAGGCAGTCGACCTGCAGGTCCATGAAGGTGGGGTCAGTGTCTCGCTGGCTGACGGCCGTAAGTTGCGCGGTAGCCGTGCCGTGCTGGCGACCGGCATGTACGCGGCTTCACGCACCCCGCGACGCGATTCGAACGAGCTGAACACGGCAGCGCTGGACCCTTGGGATGTGGCGGTGATGAAAAAGCTTGATCCGCAGTCAAAGGTGCTGATCATCGGTTCGGGGCTGACCATGGTCGACGCGCTGGTCTCGCTGGAAACGGCGGGGCACCGCGGGCCCATTCAGATTTTTTCCCGGCACGGCCTGCTGCCGCACGTTCGGCGTCAGCCGCCGGAATGGTCTGATTTTCTTGCTCAGGACCCGAGTATCCGCAGCACTCGGCAACTGGTGCGCAAAGTGCGTGAACAGTGCGAACTGGCCATCGAGAGCGGCATTGACTGGCAGGCCCCGCTGGACACCGTGCGGGCCAACGTCGGCAGGCTGTGGAATCAGGCCAGCGACCAGCAGCGCCGCCAGTTCGTCCGTCATGTAAGGCCTTGGTGGGAGAGTCACCACCATCGCTCTCCGCCGCCGAGCGCTGCGCTACTGGCGCGGCTGATCAGGCAAGGGCGGTTGAGTATTGATGCGGCCTCGTTGCAGGGCGTGGCCAGCCTGCCGTCAGGTCAGGTACAGATCAGCGTTCGTCGACGCGGGGAGAGTCAGCCGACGCAGATCACCGGCGATGCGTTGATCAACTCCACCGGTATCGAATACGACTGGCGGCGCGTGGACCGCCCGTTGCCCCGGCAACTGCTGGCACGCGGGCTGATCCAGCCCGGTCCGCTGGCACTCGGCATCGCCGCCGACGCCACTGGCGCAGTGCTCGACGCACACGGTCAGTACTCGGCACGTCTGTTCGCCATGGGCCCGCCATTGCGCGGAATGTGGTGGGAAAGCACTGCGGTGACCGACGTGGCAATTCAGGCCAAGGCGCTGGCGATGCGCTTGTCGTAAAGCGCCGCCTGCTCAGAAGAGGACGCAGAGCGTCCGGAACGGCATGCCCACGCGGAGCATGGGCACGATAGTGTTTTACCGGACAGTGATCGTTCCTCACGCTCCAGCGTGGCGATGCCGTTCATGACGCTGCGCGTCAGCTCTTGGCGCCGCGCCGCGTAGCATGGACGCGATGGTGTTCTGCCGGACAGTGATCGTTCCTCACGCTCCAGCGTGGGAATGCCGTTCATGACGCTCTGCGTCATCGGTCTTGACCTTCACACCGACAGGTGCAGCATCCGGTCGCCCTGGACATTTTCACCCGGTCTGCGTTTGTTGACCGCCAGCTCGCCAATCTTGATCAAACGCGTACGCGTGACGTTGCGGGTCAGGCCCAGCAGGCTGGCTGTGTGCACCTGGTTGTGGTGGCAGAAGCGATAGGCCGTTCTGAGCAGCGTATCTTCGACCTTCTCGTGCAAGGCTCCGGCCTGTTCTTCAAACAGCTTTTGAAACGCCCGGTTGAGCAGTTGCTCGGCTGATTCGTCAGACGGGGTCTGGTCATCCTGACGCTCGATTCTAAGGTTCGACAGGCGCAGGTCATCACGCTGAATAACGCCTTCACGGCAGACCAGCAGGGTGTGATGGATGACGTTTTCCAGCTCGCGAATGTTCCCCGGCCAGCTGTAAGTCTTGAGCTTGTGCTCGGCTTCGGGGCTGATCCGCACCGGACCATGCCGCAGCCGCTGGCCGTAGACCTCTATGAAGTGCCGGGCCAGGGGCAGGATGTCGCCCGGCCGGTCGCGCAGCGGGCTCAATTCCAGATTGACCACATCGAGCCGGTAATAAAGGTCTTCGCGAAAATGCCCGGCGTTGATGGCCTTTTCCAGCTGCACGTTGGTCGCCGCCAGGACGCGCACGTCAATCGGCACACTCTTGCGCGAGCCCAGACGCACCACTTCACGTTCCTGAAGCACGCGCAGCAATTTGACCTGCAGCGACATGGGCAGGTCGCCGATCTCATCGAGAAACAGCGTGCCGCCGTTGGCCTCTTCAAACCAGCCAGCCTTGGCGCTGATCGCTCCGGTGAACGCCCCTTTTTCGTGGCCGAACAGTTCGGCCTCGATCAGGTTTTCGGAGAAAGCGCCGCAGTTGACCGCCACGAACGGCTTGTCGCGGCGGGCGCTCAGTTCGTGGACGTGGCGAGCAACCAGTTCCTTGCCGGTGCCGGTCTCGCCGATGATCAGCACGCTGGCATCGCTGGGCGCAACCTGCCGCACGTGAGCGAGCAGGGCCCGGGATCTGGGGTCTTCGAACACCTGCGCGGTGGCCCTGATCGAGGTGGCCAGCGCAGGCGAGTGGGGTAGGGTCAGCAGTTGTCCGGACATCACTTGGCCTGCGGGGGCAGATCGTTGGCGATCATTTCGCCGAACGGGCCCGTCAGGTTGGTGATGCCACGCCCGGCGAGGCTGGCGTAAGGCTCGGGCAGCAGCGGGAAGACCAGTTCGGCGAAGCGGTAGGCTTCTTCAAGATGCGGGTAACCCGAGAAAATGAAGCTCTCGATGCCCAGGTCGGCGTATTCCTTGATGCGTGCCGCGACTTCTTCGGGATTGCCGACCAGCGCCGTGCCTGCACCACCACGCACCAGGCCGACACCGGCCCACAGGTTGGGCGCAATCTCCAGGTTGTCGCGGCGCCCGTCATGCAGTGCTGCCATGCGCCGCTGACCTTCGGAATCAAAGCGTGAAAAGGACTTCTGCGCTGCAGCAATGGTGTCATCGCTGATGTGTTCGATCAGCGTGCTGGCCGCTTTCCAGGCTTCTTCGCTGGTCTCGCGCACGATGACGTGCAGGCGAATGCCGAACTTCACGGTACGTCCCTTGCGCGCTGCCCGTTCACGTACATCGGCGAGTTTCTGCGCCACGGCTGCCGGAGGCTCGCCCCAGGTCAGGTACACGTCCACCTGATCGGCCGCAAGGTCATGCGCCGCGTCGGAGGAACCACCGAAGTACAGCGGCGGGTAGGGTTTTTGAATCGGCGGGTAAAGCGCCTTGGCATTCTGTACGCGCAAGTGCTTGCCTTCGAAGTCGACCGCTTCACCTTGCAGGACGCGACGCCAGATTTTCAGAAATTCGTCAGTGACTTCATAACGCTCACTGTGGTCGAGGAAGCTGCCATCGCCACGGTTTTCGTCCGGGTCGCCGCCGGTCACCACGTTGATCAGCAACCGGCCGCCGGAAAGACGATCCAGCGTGGCTGCCATGCGTGCCGAGACGGTCGGCGAGATGATGCCCGGGCGGATCGCCACCAGGTACTTCAAACGCTCGGTCAACGGCACCAGCGCCGAGGCGATGACCCACGAGTCCTCGCAGGAGCGACCGGTAGGGATCAATACGCCGTAATAGCCCAGGTCATCGGCGGCCTGCGCCACCTGTTTCAAATAGTTGAGGGTGACGGGACGTGCGCCCTTTGTCGTGCCCAGATAATGGCCATCGCCGTGAGTCGGAAGAAACCAGAAAACGTTCATGACAAATCCTTGGAAGTAATCAGCCAGGTGAAAGCTGACGGGACCCGCTGTCGGTTGGCAGACACCTCACCAACAGCGTTCGGGGGTGGGCCATTTATAGAACGTCTTTTTTATTCCGCAAAAGAACGTTAAACCATATTTTTAGATCCTAAGTGCATATGCGGAGTAAGCAACTTCGTAGAGTCCTGCGCAAACCCTTGCCATACGAGGCTTCGACGGTAATGCGACCCGGATCCCCATCCCGGCTATCAGAAGCCAAAACGTTGATAGTTGGTTCTTCACGATAAAAAACTCGCCCGGCTCAGCAGGTTTCCCGGCGCTCGTCAGCCTGTCGAAACTTTTCTCCGGCCGGCCCTGTCACTTTTCCAGGATCAACAGGAGTCAGACCATGGCAAGGGCAATCTGGAAGGGTGCAATCAGCTTCGGGCTGGTGCATATACCCGTCGCGCTGGTCTCGGCGACAACGTCGACCAGTGTCGACTTCGACTGGCTCGATAAACGCAGCATGGACCCGGTCGGCTACAAGCGGATCAACAAGGTCACTGGCAAGGAAGTCACCAGCGAAAACATCGTCAAGGGCGTGGCGTACGAGAAGGATCGCTATGTGGTGCTCAGCGAGGAGGAAATTCGTTCCGCGCACCCCAAATCGACGCAGACCATCGACATATTCGCTTTCGTCGACAGTCAGCAGATCCCCTTGCAGAACATCGACACACCTTATTTTCTGACCCCCGACAAGCGCGGCGAGAAAGTCTATGCGTTGTTGCGCGAAACCCTGGTCGATACCAAAAAGGTCGCCTTGGCCAATGTGGTGCTGCATACCCGCGAACACCTGGCGGCGGTCATGCCGCTGGAATCGGCGCTGGTGATGGTAATCCTGCGCTGGCCTGCCGACGTGCGTGAGCTGGACGCACTGGAACTGAGCGATGCGGTGACCGACGCCAAGTTGAACAAGAGCGAACGTGACATGGCCAAGCGTCTGGTCAAGGACATGAGCGCCGACTGGCAGCCTGAGCTGTATCGCGACACCTTTCAGGACAAGATCATGCACTTAGTCAAGACCAAGGCAGACGAAGGCGAGATCGAAGATGTCGAGTCCGATCCGGCCGAAGAAGAACGCAAGAGTGCCGATGTCATCGACCTCACCGACTTGCTGCGGCGCAGTCTGGCGGGCAAGGGTGGTGCCAGTAAAGGCAAGGCGAGCAAGCCTGCGACGAAGGAAAAACCGGCCGACAAGGACGGTGCCAGACCCAAGCGGCCCGCCGCGCGCAAGAAAACCAGCAAAGCCTCTTGAGCCCTACGGAGTGACCGGTGATGGCCAAGCCCGCCAGTGAATACACCCGCAAGCGCAACTTCGCCATCACCTCCGAGCCTGCCGAAAGCAAGCGCAAGGGCAAAGGCAAATCGCAGCCCGGTGCGCTCGGTTTCGTGATCCAGAAGCATGATGCACGGAACCTGCACTATGACTTTCGACTGGAGCTCGATGGCACGCTCAAGAGCTGGGCCGTGCCCAAAGGCCCGAGCCTGGACCCCACGCAAAAACGCCTGGCAGTGCATGTCGAAGACCATCCGCTGGACTATGCCGGCTTCGAGGGCAGTATCCCGCAGGGTCAATACGGTGGCGGTGATGTGATCGTCTGGGACCGGGGTGTCTGGCAACCGCACGGCGATCCGCAAAAGACCTACGCGGAGGGCAAACTCAAGTTCACCCTGGTCGGCGAGAAGCTCAGCGGTGACTGGGCGCTGGTGCGTACCCGGCTCAAGGGCAGCGGCAGCAAGGAACAGTGGCTGCTGATCAAGGAAAAGGATGACATCGCGCGACCTGCTGCCGAGTACGACATTACCCAGGAGCAGCCGCAAAGCGTGATCAGTGGTGCTCATGTGGGCGAAGAGCGCAGTACGCCGAAAAAGTCCGCGGCCAGTGCTGCAAACGGAAAAGCCAAGGCCTCCACATCAAAATCAAAAGCGCCGACGCCAGCGGCAAAGCCGACGCGCAGGAAAGCGAAATCGGCTTTCCCGGACACGCTTTCGCCGCAACTGGCGACGCTGGTGGAGGCGCCGCCAGCCGGTGACTGGCTGTACGAAATCAAATTCGACGGTTACCGCATGCTGACCCGTATTGAGGGCGATGACGTGCGTCTGTTAACGCGCAACGGGCATGACTGGACCGAGCGGCTGCCGGAGCTGGTCAAGGCGTTCAAGGGCATGAAGCTGCGCGACAGTTGGTTCGACGGCGAAGTGGTGGTTCTCGACGAGCAAGGACTGCCTGATTTCCAGGGCCTGCAGAATGCTTTTGACGCGGGGAACAGCAAGGACATTCTGTATTACCTGTTCGACATGCCGTTTTTGAGCGCGGAGGACCTGCGCGAAGTGCCGCTTGAGCAGCGTCGTGACGCCTTGAAACACGTTCTCGACGCACAGAAAAGTCGCTTGTTGCGTTATTCGGATGCCTTTCAGGCGGGTCATCAGGACATTGTCGCGAGTGCTGCGGCAATGGGCCTGGAAGGGGTGATCGGCAAGCGTGCCGGCAGTGCGTACGTCAGCAAACGCAATGCCGACTGGATCAAGCTCAAATGTCGCTTGCGGCAGGAATTCGTGGTCGTCGGCTACACGGCACCGCAGGGTAGCCGATCGGCGTTCGGTGCCTTGTTGCTGGCGGTCAATGCCGGTGAGGACGGGCTGGTCTACGCCGGGCGGGTCGGCACCGGGTTCACTGAAGTGAGCCTTGAGCAACTGCATAAACAACTGAAGAAGTTGCAGCGCAAGGATTCACCGCTGGCCAAAAACCTCTCCGCGTCCCAGGCGCGTGGCGTGCAGTGGGTGGAGCCGAAACTGGTCTGCGAAACCGAGTTCGCCCAGTGGACCCGCGAAGGCATTGTCCGCCAGGCTGCCTTTGTCGGGCTGCGTAACGACAAGCCGGCCAAGGACGTAGTGCGTGAAGATGCTCAGCCTGCCAAAGTAGCCAGCCAGACCCCAACCAAAACGGCAGCGCCACAGGCGCGCAAAAAGGCCGCGCAGGGAAAAGTTGATGTGGCGGGCACCGGGGTCAGTCATCCGGACCGCATCATCGATAGCAAGACCGGCACCAGCAAGATCGAACTTGCGCAGTTTTACGAGTCCATCGCCGACTGGATTCTGCCGTACCTGAACAAGCGTCCCGTGGCACTGTTGCGTTGTCCGGAGGGTATCGACGGTGAGCAGTTTTTCCAGAAGCATGCCGAGCATCTGGCGATCCCGCACATCAGACAACTGGATCGTGCGCTGGACCCCGGGCATGCGGCGCTGATGGAAATAGATTCGTTGCCGGCACTGATCGGTGCTGCGCAAATGGGCGCCATCGAGCTGCATACCTGGGGGGCGACGCGTGACAGGATCGAAACGCCGGACCATTTCGTGCTGGACCTTGATCCCGATCCGGCTCTGCCCTGGCGCAGCATGATCGAAGCCACGCAAATGGTGCTCGCCGTACTGGAGGAGCTGGGCCTGGAGGCTTTCCTCAAGACCAGCGGCGGCAAGGGTATGCACATCATCGTGCCGCTGGCGCGCCAAGCCGACTGGGACACCGTGAAGGCGTTCGCCAAGGCCATCGCCGAGTTTGCCAGCCGTCAGTTGCCGGAGCGCTTCACCGCCACCATGGGGCCGAAAAACCGCGTCGGAAAAATCTTCATCGATTACCTGCGCAACAGCCGCGGCGGCAGTACCGTGACTGCCTATTCAGTCCGCGCCCGTCCAGGGTTGCCGGTCTCGGTGCCGATCGCGCTGGATGAGCTGGCGGGTCTGAAGTCCTCGGCGCAGTGGGACATCACCAACCTTGAGCAGCGTTTGAAGCGGCTCAAGGACGACCCGTGGGCCGGTTACAGTAACCGGCGCAAGATCACGCAGAAGATGTGGAAACAACTGGGTGCCAAACGGCCTTGAGGCAAGGCCACTGTTCGGCGTTTGCCAAGGGATACGTGGCGCCGGCACGCCTGACTATGGCTGGCATGCCGGCCGCACGTTTAAGGCTCAGAGAATCCGGTACAACAGTCGCTCGACTCGCACGCGGCTGACACGCTTGAGAAACTTGCGTACGCCTTCAGGGTAGTTGGCGAGGGTGTCGAGTTCGTCATACTGGTTGACGCGCTGCGTGTTGCGCATCAAATGGGCTATTTCCGCTTCCCGTGGTTCGCTCCATCGGCCCTTTGGATCGTCGATCAGCAAGGCGTTTTCCAGGTCCAGGTTGAAGGCGCGAGGGTTCAGATTGTTGCCGGTCAGCAGGGTATAGCGCTGGTCGACCCAGATGCCTTTGAGGTGGAAGGTGTTATCGCCGTGTTTCCACAGGTGCACATTGAGGCGGTGCTGGGCGATTGCCTTCTGATGCTTGTGGGCAAAGCGCCGCAGGCTGATTTCATACAGATAGGGCAGGGCCGAGATCACCTTGAACGGCTCATCCGGATCGATGAAGAAGTCGTTGGCGGTCTTGTCGCCAATGATGATGTCGACCTGCACGCCGCGCTTGAGTGCCCGGTTGATCTCGCGGGTGACGGCCACCGGCAGGTTGAAGTATGGCGTGCAGATGGTCAGCTGGATCTTGCTCGATGCGATCAGATCGCAGATGGCGCGGTTGAGATTGTTGCGCGGGCCGACGCCGAGCAGCGGAATCACCCGCATGTCGCCGTTTTCCTTTTCGCCCGCCGAGGTGTCGTAGGCGGCGCGTTTCAGGTCGCCACGAAACGCTCGGATCTCGCTGCGCAAACTGCGTGAGCTGGGTGGCGATTGCAGATCGAGGCGGTGCACGGCCGGCGAAGAGAGTATTTCCCGCTGCACCAGATTCTGGAAAGCGTCGGCCAGTGCCGCGTTTTCGATCAGGTGATAACGGTCCAGACGGTATTTGTCGAGCTTGTGCAGGTAGACGTTGTTGATGCTCGCGCCGCTGTAGATCACGCAGTCGTCGATCACACTGCCCTTGAGGTGCAGCACCCCGAACAGTTCGCGGGTCTGCACCGGCACGCCGTAGATCGGCACTTCTTCATCGTATTCGAGGTTCTGCGCCTGATACCAGGTCGAGTTGCCGGGCTGGCGTCCGGCGCCGATCAGGCCGCGTTGCGCACGGAACCAGTCGACCAGCACCACCACATCCAGCTCCGGCCTCGCGGTTTTGGCGGCGTACAGCGCGTCGAGAATCTCCTGGCCGGCTTCATCCTGTTGCAGGTACAGCGCGATGATATAGATGCGTCGGGTGGCCGAAGCGATCCTTTCCAGCAGGCAGCGTCGATAGTCGGCGGCAGAAGGAACAATGGAGATTGCATCGCTCTGCAAGGCAAAACCACGAAGTGCTGCCAGGGTCGAGCGTCGGAAAGTGGACTGCATAGGCCTCTCGATGGGAAAACCAATAGCCTGTGAGCTTACACGACAGTCGCCCTCCTGTGGCTGTCGCCAACCTGTTTCAAAGCATTGCGCAACGCCACGGAAGCTCATGCGTGCCGGGGGCCTGACACTCCGGCGCAGTAACGCTTGTGTGGCGCCGCTCGATTATCACTTTTCACGTTTAAACAAATGATAAGCATTACCAGTAACATCTGATATCATTTCGCATCCACCCGATCGGCGATGTCCAGGACGGTTGCTTCCGATCTCGTTCAACCTGTCTTCAGGACCTATTGATGAACTCACCATCGTTGCCGATGCGCCTTACGTTGCTCGCGTTTTGCTGTTCCATTGGATCTCCGGCCTGGGCCGCTGCAGAGGCTGCCACTCGGCAGGACGGCCCTGTGGTGCTGGGCGAGACCGATATCAGTGCCGACAAGTCCGACCCTCACGCGCTTGCGCCGGTTTATGCCGGCGGGCAGGTGGCGCGCGGCGGGCAACTGGGTGTTCTGGGCAATGCCGACATCATGGACGTGCCGTTCACCATGAGCAGCTACACCGAACAGTTGATCGAGGACCAGCAGGCCGAAACCGTAGGCGACGTACTGCTCAATGATGCATCGGTGCGTCAGTCGAGTGGCTATGCCAACGCCTCGAGTATCTTCGTCATTCGCGGCTTCAAGCTGACCACCGATGATATTTCCTATAACGGCCTTTACGGCGTACTGCCGCGCCAGATCATATCGGCCGATGCGCTGGAACGCGTTGAAGTGTTCAAGGGCCCCAATGCCTTCATCAACGGCGTGACACCCACCGGTTCCGGGATTGGCGGCGGCGTGAACCTGCAGCCCAAGCGCGCGCAGGATACGCCGACGCGTCGTTTCACCACCGACATCAGCAACGACGGCCGGATCGGCGAGCATCTCGATCTGGGGCAGCGCTTCGGCGAAGGCAATCGCTTCGGCGCGCGTCTCAACCTGTCGCAGCGCGAAGGCGAGACCGGTGTCGAGGACGAAGAGCATCGCAGCAAGCTGTTCGCGCTGGGGCTTGATTACCGAGGTGACAACTTCCGTCTTTCCGGTGATTTTGCCTACCAGAAGCAGCGCATCAACCAGAGCCGCAACACGGTGTTTGTCGACAGCGCTCTGACCAGCGTGCCGCATGCTCCGGACTCGGATACCAATTACGCGCCGAACTGGACCTGGACCGAAACCGAAGACACCTTCGGCATGAGCCGTGCCGAGTACGATCTCAACGATGACTGGACGCTGTACGCCGCAGCGGGCGCGAAGCACACCCGCGAGGTCGGCGTATATGGCTCGCCAACTGTCCACGATGCCGCAGGCAACACCACGGCCGCACCGTCTTTCATCCCGCACGACGAAGACAACAAGACCGCCATGGCCGGCATCAACGGCAAGCTGCAGACCGGTGCGGTCAGCCACAAGGTCAACTTCGGGCTCTCCGGCATCTGGACCGAGCAGCGCAGTGCGTATCTGTTCGGCGGCACCTCCAGCAACAACCTTTACGACCCTGTCTCCCAGGAGCGCCCGGCACTCGACAGTTTCACCGCAGGCGATCTGAATGATCCCGGCATTGTCGGCAAGAGCCGCATGCGCAGCGTCGCGCTCTCCGACACATTGGGTTTCTTCGATGATCGACTGCTGCTGACCGCAGGCCTGCGCCGCCAGCAATTGCGTGTCCAGGGGTATGAATACGGCAGCGGCCCGCGCAATGCGCTGTACGACGAAGCGATCACCACGCCGGTCTACGGGGTGGTATTCAAGCCCTGGCAATATGTGTCGTTCTACGCCAACCGCATCGAAGGTCTGGCGCAAGGTCCGACGGCTCCGAATACAGTCACCATCAACCCTGGCGAAGTTTTTGCGCCGTCGCGTTCGAAACAGGTGGAAGCGGGCGTCAAGCTGGACATGGGGACATTCGGCGCGAGCCTGGGCGTGTACCGCATCGAGCAACCGGCTGACGGCTACCAGGTTCTGGAAGGCACCGGGTCGCGTTATGTCCGTGACGGTCAGCAGCGCAACCGCGGCGTGGAGATGAACGTCTTTGGCCAGCCTGTCAGCGGCTTGCGTCTGCTGGCCGGTCTGACCCTGATGGACACCGAGGTGAGCGGTACGGACGGTGGCAGCAACGACGGCAATCGGGCCGTAGGTGTGCCGACCTTCCAGTTCAACGCGGGTGCCGATTGGGATATTCCGGGGATCGAAGGCGCGGCCATCAATGCGCGCATGCTGCGCACCGGTGGGCAATATGTCGATGCTGCCAACAACCTGAGCATCCCGACCTGGAACCGCTTCGACCTGGGCGCACGCTATACCTTCAACGTTGCACAAAAGGACGTGACCCTGCGCGCCAATGTCGAAAACCTGATGAACAAGGATTACTGGGAGTCCGCCTATGGCGGTTATCTGACTCAGGGCGAGCCTCGTACCCTCAAGCTGTCGGGCACTATCGACTTCTGATTGACTGGCCGCATCGCCGGATGCGGCCAGCCGCTGGATCAGTAGCCGTTACGCTTCAGAATCGTTTCAATGCTTTCTTTCGCTGGCCGCCCGTAGAACTTCAACAGTTCGGCGGTGCGGTTGGTGAAGAAGCCGTCCGCGCCATCATGGCTGATCCGCTTGAAGTCCTCTGCGTCGTCCACCGTGTACGGGTGGATCACCATGCCTTTCTCGTGGGTCAGGTTGTTCATCCAGGGTTTGACCAGGTCCATATAGCTTTGGTCGCCACCCTTGGCCAGTTGCGACGAAGGGCCGGTGCCGATGGCGCCGTGGGCCTTGGCCCAGTCAATCCACTGCTCGAACTCCTGCGGTGATTTGACTTCCTGGGTCGCGTAATAGCTGGCCTTGTCCTTGGCCCCGGAGTCCTTGAACGCGACGCTGGATTTGGGCTCTATCGAGCCTTCGCCAATCCACAGCAGCATGACCTTGGGCACTTTCGGCATTTCTTTCTGCAGCAGTTCCAGGCTTTGCTTCTCGAACGTCTGCAGGACCACGCGTCCTGGCATGTGCGCGACATTGACATGGCCGGGCGCTGCCGCAGGGCGCTGTTCGAGCCAGCCGCGTTTGGCCAGCAGTTTCTTCAGGTCGGCTTCGACACCGGGAAACTTGTTCGGCACCTTGGTCTCGATGTACAGCCCCGGCTTGTTGGCGCCGCCCTCGGCGATGTCGATGACCTCATCCAGCGTCAGGATCTGCAACCCGTTGTAACTGTCGCGAGCCCTGTCCGGGTAAGCCTTGTTGAACCACGAGCCGGCATCCAGTTGCTTGAGCTCCGCCAGAGTGAACGTGCTGACCGGGTCTTTTACCCGGGTCGGGAACACGTCAGCGATGTTGGTGGTGCGTTCCAGCACGTCATCGTGCAGCGCTATCAGCACGCCGTCCTTTGTTCGCTGGATGTCCATTTCCAGGTAGTCCGCGCCCAGATCGCGCGCCAGGGTGTAGGCCGGGATGGTTTCTTCCGGTGCGTCGAACGAAGCACCGCGATGGGCGATCACCGCTGGCCAGGGCAGGCCGTATTTCTCGCTCAGCACCTTGCCTGGGGCGTCCGCCGCCGCTGCCATGCCTGACGACAGCATCAGGCCCGACATGACAGCCGCAGCCAAAAGGGTCTTTTTCAACAGGGTGGTGGGAAATCCTTGCATGGGCGGGTGTTTCCTTGTTTTTTGAGAAAGCCTGTTTTTTATGAGCAGCCTGCGCGCCAGACTGTAGAGCCACTGGTCGCGTCACTGCACGCAACCATAACGCACTCTGCTGATTGCCAAGTCTGCTTGCGCATTAGTCTGTCCGGCAAATGCGTCCACTTTATGAATGCTCGGCGTGTTCGGGAAGGCTTTTTTCAGTTCCGGCGTCAGCGGCTCTGCACAAGCGCGTCGAGTCGCGTTAAGGTCAACGTTTTGCTGATCGAGCGGGAGCGCGCATGACAACGGTATTGGTGCTGGTCGAAAACCTGGACACGTATTTGCCGATTCTTGAAAGCAGCGGTTTTCAGTTGATTCGCGCCCCGACGGCCGAACTGCGCGCCGAGGCGATTGCCACGCATGGGCCGAGCATCAGCGCAGTGGTGACACGCGGGCCGCTGGGATTTTTCGCCGAGGAAATGGATGCACTGCCGCAGCTGCGCATCATTTGCGTAAGCGGCGCCGGTTACGAGAAGGTCGATCTGCCTGCCGCACAGGCGCGGGGCATCGTCGTGACCAATGGTGCAGGCGTCAACGCCGCCACGGTGGCCGATCATACGCTGGCGTTGCTGCTGTCTTTGGTACGCGACATTCCGCAGGCCGATGCCTCGGTGCGCCGCAGTGAATGGCGCAAGGTGGTGCGCCCGTCGCTGGCAGGCAAGCGCCTGGGTATCGTCGGGCTGGGGGCGGTAGGGCTGGCGATTGCCAAGCGGGCAGCCGCCTTCGATATCGCCATCGGTTACCACAATCGCAAGCCGCGCACTGACTGCGATTACACCTGGCATGCGACAGCGCAGGCGCTGGCGGCCGCATCGGATTTTCTGGTCATCGCCACGCCCGGTGGTAGTGGCACGCAGCACCTGATCGACGCAAGAGTGCTTGAAGCGCTGGGCACTGACGGGTTTCTGGTCAACATTGCCCGCGCCAGCGTGGTGGATACCCAGGCGTTGGTCAGTGCACTGCAGAATGAGCAGATTGCCGGGGCTGCGCTGGACGTGTTCGACGATGAGCCGACAGTGCCGGACGTGCTCAAGACGCTGGACAATGTTGTGCTGACACCGCACGTGGCAGGCCTGTCCCCCGAGGCTTCGAGAGACAGTGTGCAGATGGTCAACGATAACCTGCTGGCGTTTTTCGCCGGGCAACCGGTGCTGACGCCTGTGACTGAATGAGCAACCGTGCACGCTTGCACGCGAGGCATTGCTGTAACGCCCATTCTGCTGGTTTTGCTGCCTGTTTATAGTCCACCCGGGCTGTACGACATCAAACAGGGAGCAGGGCATGGGCAAAGCAGACAACACAGGCGACGGGATACGGATCGGTCTAGTAGGCGACTTCAATGCGGATGTTCCTGCGCATCAGGCCATTCCATTGGCCTTGCAGAGAGCTGCGGATGCCGCGCAGGTGCCGGTCGGTTTCGAATGGTTGCCAACGCCGCGGATCGGCAGCGGTGCGCAACTCGCCGAATTCGATGGGCTGTGGTGCGTTCCGGCCAGCCCGTATCGGGACATGCGGGGCGCGTTGACGGCCATTCGTTTCGCTCGCGAGCATCGGGTGCCGTTTCTGGGGACGTGCGGAGGCTTTCAGCACGCGTTGCTCGAGTACGCCCGCCACCAGCTGGGCTGGGCAGACGCCGAACATGGCGAAACGGCGCCGGACGCGGCAAACGTGATCATCGAGCCACTCAGTTGCTCGCTGGTTGAATCGGTGGCAGCGATCCAGTTGCAACCCGACACGCTGATTGCCCAAGCCTATGGCAGGCTCGACATCGAAGAGCGCTATCACTGCCGCTACGGCCTGCGCCGCGAGCTGGAGTCGGCGCTGTTTGGCGAGCACCTGAAAGTCAGTGGGCGCGGTCTCGAGGGCGAAGTGCGCTGCATGGAGTTGCAGGGGCACCCGTTTTATGTCGCCACACTGTTCCAGCCCGAGCGAGCTGCGTTGCAGGGTCAGACGCCTCCTGTGGTGGCCGCGTTCGTCCGCGCCTGCCTGAGCAACCCGGCATGATGGCCACGCGGTTTGCCACGCCTTACTTCGCCGTGGTGTTCACCTCGTTGCGTACGCCTGACGATGATCAGGCGTACGCCGAGGCGGCGCAGCGCATGGTCAGCCTGGCCCGACAACAGCCCGGCTTTCTGGGCGTAGAGTCGGCGCGCGGTGACGACGGCCTGGGCATCACCGTGTCCTACTGGCGCGATGAAGCCGCGATTCTGGCCTGGAAACAGCAGGCCGATCATGCCCAGGTCCGCGAGCAGGGACGTTCGCGCTGGTATCAGGCGTTTACCACGCGAATCTGCCGGGTCGAACGTGACTACGCGTTCGACGCTTAACCATTCAGGGCATTACCGGTGGCACATAAGCCAGCGTGGTGCCCAGTGCCCAGAGCAGAAACAGCACCAGCGGCGTGTGGACCAGCAGCTGTACGAACGAGAAGCCTATCAGGTCACGCGCCTTCAAACCCAGTACGCCCAGCAGTGGCAGCATGTAGAACGGGTTTATCAGGTTGGGCAGGGCTTCGGCTGCGTTATAGATCTGTACTGCCCAGCCGAGGTGATACTGCAGGTCGTTGGCGACTTGCATCACGTAGGGCGCTTCGATGATCCATTTGCCGCCGCCTGACGGAATGAAAAAACCCAATATGGCCGAATAGACCCCCATCAGAATTGCGTAAGTGTCGTGCGAGGCAATGCTGGTGAAGAACGTCGAGATGTAATGCGCCAGGGTTTGCGCATCGCCGCCCTTGACCGTGGTCAGCAGCGCTGCGATCGAACCGTACAGAGGGAATTGAATCAGCACACCGGTGGTGGTGGGCACCGCCCGCGCGACGGCGTCGAGAAAACTGCGCGGCCGCCAGTGCAGCAGAGCACCGAGCATGATGAACAGGAAGTTGTAGGTGTTGAGTCCGGAAATCGCCGTGATCGCCGGTTTGCTCGAAAACTCGTTGAACAGCCAGCCAACGCCCAGCACCACCATCAGGATGATCAGCAGCGGGCTGTATTCCAGCCATTCCCCAGGCCGTGTACGAGGCGGCAGTGGCGGCAGGTTGAAGGCCGGGTCGACACCGCAGGCCTTGGCGTCGCGGGCGCTGTTCGGGCCGGGCGCGGTGGCGTAGGCAACGATCAGTGAGATGACCACCAGCGCGGCGAGCATGACCCCGGATTGCCAGAGAAAGATGGTTTGGGTGAACGGGATCACACCGGTAATCGCCAGGATCGACGGCGGCAGACTGGCCGGGTTGGCCTGCAATTGCGCGGCCGAAGACGATAACCCCAACGCCCAGACCGCACCCAGGCCCAGATAGGCGGCGGCGCCGGCTGCGCGGTAATCCATGCGCAGGTCAGTGCGGCGGGCGAGGGCACGTACCAGCAGGCCGCCGAACACCAGTGAAAGGCCCCAGTTGAGCAGCGAAGCGAGCATGGAAATCAGCGCCACCCAGGCCACGGCCGAACGACCGTTGCGTGGCACCCGGGCCAGGCGGTCGATCAGGCGTACCGCAGGCGGTGAGCTGGCGACCACGTAACCGCCGATGACCACGAAGGCCATCTGCATGGTGAATGGGATCAGGCTCCAGAACCCGTCACCGAACGCCTTGGCAGCCTCGGCCGGGCGTGCGCCGATGGCCAGCGTCGCCAGCGTGACGATAACCACCGCCAATGCGGCAAATACCCATGAGTCGGGAAACCAGCGTTCAGCCCACGCGGCGCAGCGCAAGGCAAATCGGGCGGAGCGGCTTTCTTCTATGTTGGCGGCCATCTGGGGCACCTCTTTTTGTAATTATTATCGGGGAGTGACTTAAGCAGCCGACTATTGCGGACGCAGAGCGTCCAGAACGGCGTTCCCAGGCCGGAGCTTGGGAACGAGTATCGTGCCAATTCTCCGCGTTGGCATGCATTTCGTGACGCTCTGCGTCATACCTTTGCGCAGGCCACACGGGTGTGTGGCAACGAGAGGCGCATCAAAGATGCCTGATTCAGAAACTCATCTCGATCACGTCATCCGGCACGATCAGCTTGCCTGCGGTTTTGGCCACGATCTCTTCCACGCTGACCCCCGGTGCGCGTTCGCGGAGGATGAAAGCGCCGTTTTCGATTTCGAGGTAGGCCAGATCAGTCAGCACCTTGCGGATGCAGCCTGCGCCGGTCAGTGGCAGGCTGCAACGGGTGAGCAGTTTGGATTCGCCGTCCTTCGACGCGTGGGTCATGGTGACGATGATGTTGTCGGCACCCGCCACCAGGTCCATCGCGCCACCCATGCCCTTGACCAACTTGCCGGGGATCATCCACGAAGCAATGTTCCCCTCGATATCCACCTCGAAAGCGCCGAGCACCGTCAGGTCGACATGGCCGCCACGGATCATGGCGAAGGATTCGGCCGACGAGAAAATGGAAGCGCCGATGCGCGCGGTGACCGTCTGCTTGCCGGCATTGATCATGTCCGCGTCGATGGTGTCTTCGGTGGGGAAGGCGCCCATGCCCAGCAGGCCGTTTTCCGACTGGAGCATGACGTCGATGTCATCGGGCACGTAGTTGGCCACCAGGGTCGGAATACCGATGCCAAGGTTCACGTAATAGCCATCCTTGAGTTCACGGGCGACCCGTTGAGCCATTTGTTCGCGGGAAAGTGCCATCGTCTGAAGCCTCTTTATTGTTGTACGGCCAAGGCTGCGCTATCAGGATTTTCTGACGGTGCGCTGTTCGATGCGTTTTTCGAAAGTGCCCTGAATGACCCGGTCGACGTAGATGCCGGGGGTGTGGATCTGGGTCGGCAGCAGCACGCCGGGCTCGACGATTTCCTCGACCTCGACCACGGTGATTCGTCCGGCGGTGGCCACCACCGGGTTGAAGTTCTGTGCGGTATGACGATAGATGACATTGCCGAAGTGGTCGGCTTTCCAGCCCTTGATCAGGGCGAAGTCACCGGTAATGGCCTCTTCCAGAATCACGTTGCGGCCGTTGAACTGGCGGGTTTCCTTGCCTTCGGCGACCGGCGTTCCGTAACCGGTTGCGGTATAGAACGCCGGAATGCCCGCGCCACCGGCACGCAGTTTTTCCGCCAGGGTGCCTTGTGGCGTGAGTTCGACTTCCAGCTCGCCGCTGAGCAGCTGTTTTTCGAACAAGGCATTCTCGCCGACGTAGGACGAAATCATTTTGCGGATCTGCCGGTCTTCCAGCAGGATGCCGAGTCCGAAGCCGTCAACGCCGCAGTTGTTGGAAACCACGGTCAGGCCCTTGATGCCCATGCGCTTGATCTGCGCGATCAGGTTTTCCGGAATGCCGCACAGGCCGAAGCCGCCGCAGAGTACCGTCATGTCGTCGGTCAGCCCGGCAAGAGCTTCTTCGTAGGTCGCTACTCGTTTATCGAGTCCAGCCATGATGATCCGCCTTTTGTAGTTGTTTACCGACAGTCGCACTGCCGGAGGATCGGGTGATCTGCATCTTCTCTCGGCAGGACTGATTTGTTAATTTTGTTTTTCTGATCAATTCATAAGAAAAGCAAATATATGAACGTCAAGCAGCTTCGCGCTTTTCTGGCCGTCGCGCAGTACCTGAGCTTCGCTCAGGCCGGCGAGCGACTCAACGTGTCGCAGCCGGCCTTGAGCCTGACGATCAAGAGCCTTGAGGAGGACCTTGGCGGACAGCTGTTGACGCGCACCACGCGCAACGTCGGTCTGACGCCCGAAGGCGAAACCCTGTTGCCGCTGGCGCGCCAGTTGCTGGCCGACTGGGACAACACCGAAGAACTGCTGCGTCAGCGTTTTACCCTGCAAACGGGCCGGGTATCGGTGGCCGCTATGCCGTCGTTTGCCGGCAACCTGCTGCCAGCGGCCTTGAAGGTGTTTCGCGGGCGCTACCCGCGCGTCAATGTGGCGGTGCATGACGTGATCAATGAGCAAGTGCTGGAAATGGTCCGCCATCGCCGTGTCGAACTGGGTATCGGCTTTGAGCCCGAGTCGAACAGTGCCCTGTCGTTCATCCCGTTCTATATGGATCGCTTCGTCGCCGTGGTGCCACGGGAGTCGTCGCTGTCCGAGCGGTGTGAGGTCACCTGGGAAGAACTGCTGCGTGAAGACTTCATCGCCCTGCAACGCCCGTCGGCGGTGCGTTTGCTGCTGGAGCAGGCTATCGAGCCGCGCCACGGCAAGCTGGCGGTCGCGTTCGAGAGCCATCAGTTGTCGACCATCGGGCGCATGGTTGCCAATGGTCTGGGCGTCAGCGCGGTGCCGTCACTGTGCATCGGGCAGATGCAGGAACTGGGGGCCTGCTGCGTAGCGCTGGTGGAACCGCTGATCGAGCGGCGCATCGGGCTGATGATGCTCGCCGATCACAAGCTTTCAGCGGCGGCTCAGGCGTTGCGCGAGGTGTTGATCGAGAATGCTCGCAACAGTCGATAGCGACTATCACGGCGGATGATTTTTGCTGCGTCAGGGGCAGGCGTAACCTTGCTTCATTCCTGAAATGAAGCCGACCGGAGGCCCCTGATGAACCGTATGCTTGCCCTTGCGCTTGTCCTGACATTCACTGTTGCGCTGGTTTCCGGCTGTTCCACTCACCACGCTGTCGAGCAGCGCGCGTTCAGTGCTGAAGAAAGCCATCAACTGGCCCTTGAAGATCTCAACCGTCGCGGCCTGTCATTTGATGAGTATCAGGCACGCAAGGCGCAATTGATGGCGGATCCGCAGATCCAGCAGGCGCGGGACTTCGATGAAAAAGGCGAAACCAGCGTTGACCTGGGGGTCATGGGGCAGCAGCCACAAGGTTAACAGTCAGCCTGAAAAGGGTTTTACGTAAAAACTGTACTGCTGCAATTGGCATTTAACTGTCCGTGTGTTTCCTGCACCGCCTTCGATAGGGTGAGTACCTGACTCACTGATCCGGACAGGCAGCATGTTTCTCTCTTTCGATTTGCTTCTGGCGTTCACGCTCTTCGCGTTCGTCACCTCCATTACCCCCGGCCCCAACAACATGATGCTGCTGGCCTCGGGCGTGAATTTCGGTTTCAGTCGCACCCTGCCGCACATGCTGGGTATCAGTGTCGGTTTTTTCGTTCTAGTGCTGGCCGTCGGTTTCGGTCTGGGCAGTGTGTTCAAGGCCTGGCCGGTTCTCTACACCATCCTGCGCTACGTGGGCGCTGCCTACCTTCTGTACCTGGCCTGGAAAATCGCCACGTCGGGGCCCGCGTCCGATAAGGTCGACAGCCAGGGCAAGCCGCTGAGTTTCATGAGCGCCGCGCTCTTTCAATGGGTCAATCCCAAGGCCTGGATCATGGCGATCGGCGCGATCAGCACCTACACCCCCATGCAGGGCTACTTCTACAATGTGCTGGTGATTTCGGCAGTGTTTGCGCTGATCAACCTGCCCAGCGTGGGCGTCTGGGCAGGCTTTGGCAGTTTGCTGCGCAACGTTCTGCGTGATCCGCTCGGGTTACGTATTTTCAACGGCGTGATGGCAGCGCTGTTGGTGGCCTCGTTGTATCCGCTGTTTATCGAGCATTGATGCCGAGGCTATTCCGCGGATCTACAACGCCAGTTGCAAATGCCCGCCAGCCTGCTTGTGACGCGCCTGCAAGCGGCGTTGCAGGCCGTGGTGGAAATGTTCCAGCCCTTCATGCAGGCGCTCGGTGAGAACTTCGTCCAGCGTACCGCCTTGTTCGTTGTCGTCGTAGCTGACCTGGGTATCGATGGCGAAGATGCCGTGCAGCACTTCCTGCGACTTGAGCGCCGACAGCACCGGTTTGAGCGCGTAATCCACGGCCAGCATGTGCGCGATACTGCCGCCGGTGGCCAGCGGCAAGACCACTTTGCCATGCAGCGCGCGCTCGGGCAGCACGTCGAGCAGGGTTTTCAGTGCGCCGGAAAATGACGCCTTGTACACCGGCGTACCGATCAGCAGGCCATCGGCCTGGCTGACCGCTTCGATCAATTCCAGCACCTGCGGGCTGTCGAAACGGGCGAAAAGCAGGTCCTCTGCATTGAAGTCGCGTATGCGCAATGTGGTGACTTCAACGCCGTGGCTCTGCAGCCAGCGGCTGGCGTGGGCCAGCACAACGCCGGAACGGGATTTTGGGGAGGGGCTGCCTGAAAGTGAAACGACGCGCATGTGGGATGTCCTTGCGATAAGCGTAAACCTGCAAAGCAGCTTATGTGCCAGCCTCTTTGTGTGGCTGGCTATGGCCCGCAGCTATTGGGTCTGCGTGTATTGCATGCAGGGGGAGAGAGTTCGCCGCGCTGATGCAAAAGCCGTCAACTGTCGAACAGCTGTTGCTCTGGCAACAGTCTGACGCGGTGTGACAGGCAAAAAAATCCCTGCACAACCGCGTGCAGGGAGATGGGTGAACGGCCGTCCGGGTCAGTTGCGAAAGGCCGCACCGGTCTGTATCACACTGGCCGAGCCGAGCAACTGGCTGATGAAGCGGCTCCAGCGGGTGATATCGGCAGGGCCGACGAACACCACATCCTGCGCCTTGAGCTCGAACTGCCCCGCCAGCAGGTAGGCAGTGGGCTTTTTCGCATTGAGGTGGTAGACGGTGGAAGGCGCCTGGGCAAAGTTTTCCGCACCGCGTATGACGTACACCGCATCGCCGTCTGCGCTGTCCGGGCTGAGGCCGCCGGAGTTTCCCAGCGCTTCGAGCAGGGTCAGGCGGGTGGTGCCGAACGAGATCACCTGAGGGTTACGGACCTCGCCCAGCACGTAGATCTTGTTTCGCGAGTTGCTGTTCAGGTGCAGGTAATCGCCGTCCTTGAGGAAGATCCGGCTCAGTTGTGAGTCCCGGCGGTTCAGCGAGTCGATGTCGATCAGGTAATCCTTGCCCTCCCGGCGCAGGGTCAGCCCGGCCAGGTTGGCGTCGGTCAGGTCGACGCCGGCGACACTCACCGCCTGCACCAGGCTCAACGGAATATTGGTAATCGGTTGCGGGCCTGGGACCTTGAAAGAACCGGACAACAGTATTCGCTGGCTGTTGTAGCGCAGCACTTTGACGTCGACCTTGACCTCGGTGTATTGCGGCGCCAGGCCCATGCGCAACTGCTCACGAACCTCGCTGACCGTTCTGCCACTCGCGCGGATTCTGCCTACATAGGGGAAGTAGAGCGTGCCGTCGTTGAGCACTTCCCGGGTGTTGGCATCCAGTTGGTCCTGTGAGCCCGGCGCGGTCAGTTCGGGGTGTTCGAACACGGTGACCAGCAAGGTATCGCCAGCACCGATCACGTATTCCGGAGTTCTGTAGTCCAGCAGCGCCTGCGGCAGGGCCTTGGCCTCTGCGGTGGCGCGCAGTTGCTGTTGCTGCAGGGTTTTCGGGGTCACCTCGATCAACTGTGCCCGGGGCTCGTCAGGTTTGTCGAGGGTGACGTCATCCGGCGTCATATGTTGCCCCGGCGCGAATGCACAGCCTTGCAGCGCCAGACTGACCAGCAGTAACGCAGTAACGCTTCGATTCATGACGTTTTTCCTTTCATGGGATTGCTCCGTTCGTGTTGCGTACCGAGGGTGTTGGGTGTGTGCTCGGGGCAGCGCCGGCATCAGAAGGCGTTCTTGTTGACGAACCCCTTGAGCAGCGTCAGCAGAATGATTTTCAGGTCCAGCCAGATCGACCAGTGCTCGATGTAGTCCAGGTCGAATTCGACGCGCATGCGCATCTTGTCCAGCGTGTCGGTTTCGCCGCGCCAGCCGTTGATCTGCGCCCAGCCGGTGATGCCGGGCTTGACCTTGTGGCGCAACATGTAGCCGCTGACCTGCCCGCGGTACTGCTCGTTGTGGGCAATGGCATGGGGGCGAGGGCCGACGATGGACATGTCGCCGTGCAGCACATTGAAGAACTGCGGCAGTTCATCCAGCGACGTGCGTCGCAAAAAACGGCCCAGCGGCGTTACCCGCGCGTCGTTGCGCGTCGCCTGAAGCACCCCGTCGGTGTTCTCCTGGACGCGCATGCTGCGAAATTTCCAGACCATGATCGAGCGGCCGTCCAGCCCGTAGCGGCGCTGGCGGAACAGCACCGGGCCGGTCGAGGTGAGCTTGATGGCTGCCGCGATGGTCAGCAGCGGCACAGCGATCAGCAACAGAATCAGGCTCGACAGCACGATGTCTTCGGCACGTTTGGCCAGGCTCCAGGCACCGTCCATGGGCGAGTCGAAAATGCTGATGCTGGCCAGGCCGTTGATGCTTTCACTGCGCGCATGCAGCAGGTCGAACATGAACACATCCGGAATCAGGTACACCGAGGCGGTGGTGTCGCTCAGGCCGGTAATCAACTCGCGCAGTTGCGGTTCGGCGCTGAAGGCGAGGGTGATGTACACCTTGTCGATCCGGCCTGCGCGGGCATCGTCGATCAACTGCTGCAGATCACCCAATACTGGCGGGCGGCGCTTGTGCGCCTGCAGATTCATCTGCTGCGGGTGCGTGTCGTAAAAGCCCAGCAGGATCAGGCCCATCCAGGGCGCCAGGGCGATGGACCGGGCCAGCCGCTCGCCGACCTGCCCGGTGCCGACGATCGCCACCCGACGCGTGTTGAAGCCACGCCGACGCAACGTGTGCAGGGCTAGACGAATCAGCAGCCGGTAGCCGCACAGCACGGCGAGTGCCAGCGCAAACCAGCTCATCTGGCCGTTATCGGGCAATTGCGTCTGGTTGAGCAGCAGGCTGTTCAGCGACAGCAGGGTGATGAAGGTCATCGCCCAGTAACTGAAGACTTTGGTCAGCTCGCGCAGAATGCGCTCGCCGCGCCATGAGCCATACAACTGGTGATACTCGCTGACCCAGTGAAAGACCAGCACCGCGAGGAAAATGTGCGACCAGGCCTCTGTGCTGTCGGTGACCGTCAGCCCGGTTTGCCAGTAACCGATCAGCACGATGACGGTCAGGTCCAGCAAGCGATGGGCGAGTGAAAGCGCTGACTGGTGGGCACGCAGAATGCCGCGGACTGAAGTACGCATGGGAAGGGCTCGCTCAGACGGTTTTCAGGGAGACAACACGGCCCGGCAGTTCGCTGCCCAGGCCAGGCGATGCCTGGGCGACCCATGGCGACTGAGGCAGGCGCGCCAGATGGATCCCGCTTGAGACGGTCAGACGGTCCTCGACGAAGGCCTTGATCTCCTGCTCGAAGCGCGCGACCGAAAACCGCTCGGCATTGGCCCGGCAGGCCTCGGGAGAGATGCGTGATTGCGCCGCTTCGAATTCGCCGATGGCGGCGATCAGTGATGCGACCGTTTGCTGTCGGTAGAACACGCCGGTCGGTTGCGGGTGATCCAGGCCGTGCACGGTCTCCATGACGCCGCCCTTGGCGAAGGCGATGACCGGCGTGCCGCAGGCCTGGGCCTCGACCGGGCTGATGCCGAAGTCCTCCTCGGCGGCAAAGACAAACGCTTTGGCGCTGCGCATGTGCTCGAGCAGCACGTTACCTGGCTGAAAACCCAGCAGCGTCACGTTGCTCACCTGGCTGGCAATGGCCTGCGCCTTGGCCAGGTCCGGTCCGTCGCCGATCATGATCAGGCGCTTGTCAGGCATCGCGGCGAAGGCTTCGACGATCATCGGCATGCGTTTGTAAGGCACCATCCGTGAGGCGCAGAAGTAGAAGTCCCCGCGCGCGCCTTGGGCAGTGAAGCCGAGCGTGTCCACGGGCGGGTAGATGACGGTGGAGTCGCGTCGATAGGCCTTGCTGATGCGCGCACCGATAAACCCGGAATTGGCGATGAAGGCATCCACACCGGTCGACGTGCGCTGGTCCCACAGGCGAATGTAATGCAGGATCAGACGTGCCAGACCACCCTTGATGCCCTTGTTCATCCCTGACTCCTGAAGGTACTGGTGCTGCAAGTCCCAGGCATAGCGGATCGGCGAGTGCACATAACTGATGTGCAATTGGTCCGGGCCGCACAGCACGCCCTTGGCCACTGCGTGGCTGCTGCTGATGATCAGGTCATAACCGGACAGATCCAGTTGCTCGATGGCCAGCGGCATCAGCGGCAGGTAGCGCGCATAGTGTTTGCGGGCGCCGGGCAGCTTCTGGATGAACGTCGTTCTGGCGGCCTTGCCGTGCAGGTGCGCGCGGTCCTGATCGCTGAGGAAGTCGATGACGGCAAACAGGTCCGCAGCGGGCCAGACGTTGATCAGTGATGCAAGCACGCGCTCGGCACCGGCGTAACTCACCAGCCAGTCGTGGACGATAGCGATTTTCATGGGCGTTCCTTGCTGTAATGGCCCGCGCTACTGCGGACGCGACGGCGCGCATCCTGGCGTTGCTGTTGTGGAGTCAGGGTTTGCCGGTGGACGATTCGGCGGTGACGTCCAGTCTGCTTTGCTGCGCGGGGTCGGACGCCAGCAACGTGTCGATGCGCTGGGAAAGGCGTTGCGCGGAAAGCTCCCAGGAAAAGCGCTGCACGTTTTGCAGGCCTTGTACACGCAGGGCGTTACGCAAGGGCGCATCCAGCAGAATGCGCTGCATGGCTGCGGCCATGTGGCTGACGTCCAGCGGGTCGAAATACAGAGCACTGCCTTGCAGAACCTCGGGGATCGATGCGGCATTGGCCGCCAGCACCGGGCAGCCGCAGGCCTGGGCTTCGAGCGGCGGGATGCCGAAGCCCTCGTAAAGCGAAGGGAACACGAACGCGGTCGCGCCCTGATATTGCTCGATCAATTCGGCATCACTGAGGCGCCCCAGAAAACGGATGCGCGGGTCACGGCAGGCGAGGTGCTGCAGGTTCGGGTCGGCGAACAGCGCGCTGGCTGCGCCGACAATGTGCAGTTGCAGATCCGTGTGGCCACGCAGGCTGAGAAAGGCCTGAATCATCCGCCTGAAATTCTTGTGCACGGCCGGTGAGGACACGGCCAGCAGGTAGTTCGGCTGACCTACAGCGGTCGACCCCGGTATGAAATCGTCGCTGACCGCAGCCGGTACGACGAGCACCTTGTCTTCTGCGTAGCCATAGAACGAGGATATTTCTTTGCGCGAGAAGTGGCTGCCGGTGATCAGCGTTTTGGCGCGCGACAGCAGGATCGGGGTGATGGTCCGATAGGCCAGCCGGAACAGCCGGGTGTAACTTTGCGGGTAGCGCACATAGTTGATGTCGTGGTGAGTCGCAATCTGGTTGCCATACAGCATGGGCCCGGTGTTGCTGATCGAGATCAGCAGCGGACTGCCCCGACGTTTCAGGTACAGCGGCAGGTCGATCTGCTCCCACGCATGCCCGGTGGAGCGCCCGATGCAGTGCGCCTCCAATGCGCTGGCGCAGTCATGCCGTCTGATGTTGTGCGGGGTAACGAATAGCAGATCGTCGCGCAGTCGCTTCAGCGCTCGGCACATCTGCTCTGCGTAGCGCTGTACACCACTGATGTCCTGGGTAAGAAACCGTGCATTGATGAAAATCATCTTGAGCATCCTGCTGATGAAGGTGAGCTGATGGGTGCCACACCGTGTCCGTGATGTCGTCAAAGGGGGCGATTGCGCCCGTTCGCTGTGCTACGTGCTGCGGTCCTGCAAGGTCTGGGCAAAAATGCTTTCGTACTGGTCCAGCATCAGGTCCAGATTCATCAACGACGCGACGCTGCTGCGTGCCTGGCTGCCAAGGCGTGCCAGCAGTTCGGGCTGCTGATGCAGCCTGAGCATCGCCAGCCCCAGTGAGTCAGGATCATCGGGGCTGCACAGCAAGCCATTGAGCGGTTCCTGAATGATTTCCGTGAGCCCGCCCATGCGGCTGGCGATGACCGGCAGCGAGTGCGCGCATGCCTCGACCGCGACCATGCCGAACGGCTCATTCCACAGGGAAGGCACAATCGCCACATCGATCTGGCGATAGAAGTTCTCGGGTCTCTGAAAACCGACGAAACTGATGTCGGGGGACGTGACCATGGCTTTGAAGCGCTTTTCGTCAGTCGACTGTCCGCGCCCGGCAATCTGCAGGGTGGCTTTGAACGGCAGGCGCTGGAACTGCTCGATCAGCCACTCCAGCCCCTTGTTGGTCGACAGGGTGCCCAGGTAACCGAAACGCAACGGTGCGTCATTGACAAGTGCCTTGGGCTGCTCGCGAAGCGCTGGCGTAAACGGGCTGGCGTTATGCACCACATAGCCTCTGGCATGCTTGAAATAATCCTGCTCCCGCAGCGTGTCGAGCATGAAGCGGCTGACACCGACCACCGCGCTGACCTGTTTCGACTGGTGTGCATGCTGACTGCGCAACCGTGTGCACGTCGTGCAGCGGCGCTGACAGCTTTTGCCCTTTCTGAACATCGTGCTTGCCGGGCACAGCAAGTAAAAGTCGTGCAGCACCTGCACGATCGGGCAATTGGCCTGGGTGATCTGGTCCCATGCCGAGACCGACCAGCCCGTCAGGTTATGGCACACCACCAGTTCCGGCTGCTCCAGCTCCATCACGCGCTCCACGTACTCACGCATGCCTGCGTTGTAGCGATCGCGCCAGTGCCAGGCAAAGCGCGCCAGACGGCCCGGACGCTGGGCGATGAAGTGCCAGTAACGGTTAAGCAGGCCGGCTCGATAGACCTTGACCCGGTTGACCTCCGCCAGTTGCAAGCCAGGTCGGTCAGTGGTGGCCAATACCGCGACGCTGTGCCCGCGCTGCTGCAAGCCCTCGACGGTACGTTGCAGAATGATTTCTGCGCCGCCGCCGATATCGGGCGCGTAGAGGCTGTTGATGAAAAGGATTTTCATAGCGGGTAGGCCCTGTTCAGGCCCAGCCTGCCGGCTTCGCCCTCGCGAATGGCGTCGTTGAGCAGGTCCAGACGCTGCACTGCGCCACAGCGCCAGGCATACAGGTTCAGCAGGCAGAGAAAAACCCAGCGATTGAGCCGATAGCTGATTGGGGAGGCCGCCCAGACATGTTTGTCGAACCAGGCCTGATTGCGCGCTGCGTAGTAGGCGCGCAGATCCGATCCGCCCAGCAGGTAGCTTTCATAGACATTGCGGGTACGTGCCTTGATGTTCCAGGAGTCTTCCAGATCGTCCAGCCGCGCATCGGGCACCAGAAACAGCTTTCCGCCACCGTCGGTGATGCGCCAGGTGTATTCGCTGTCATCGCTGTACAGCTTGAGAGCATCCAGCGGCAGGCCGATCTTTTGGTAAAGGCTGCGATGGGCAAGCAGCCCGCCGTAAGTGGCAAAAGGCAGTTGCACGTGTTCCGGCATCAGCCGGGTGGCATCGGGCTTTCCCCACGGCAGGCGTCGCCAGATCTTGTACGGCAACTGTGCGATGTGAAAGCCGAAGAAGCTTGAGCGCCGCTGGATCGCATATTGCAGCGGCACACCTGCGGCGATGTCGGCTTGATGCGTAGGGCGAAAGCCGAGCACCGCGCAGTTGTCCTGGCCGTCGATGAGTTGCCGTTCACGCAAGGATCGATGCAATGCCTCGATGGCATGCGCGGTCGGTGCGTTATCGTCGTCCATCAGCCAGATGCAGTCGTCTCCGGTTTGCAGCGCGGCGTTAATGCCCACCGAGTAGCCATTGGCCGAGCCGGTGTTGTGCGGCAGCCAGATCACCTGAACCCGATCGGGCCACTCATCGCACAGCGCTTGCAGTGGCGCGGTGGAAGCATTGCTGACAACGATCACGCGGCCAATCAGCGGGCTTTCCAGCGAGCGGCTGATCAGGGTGTGCAAATAGCTGAAACGGTCACCATAGGTGAGCGTCACCAGGGTGGTCTGACGCGGCATGGTGCGATTCCGAGGCTGGTGAAACAGGCGTGCGACGCATGCTTTCAGTACACGTCGTGCGGCAGGTTGCGGCGGGTTCGAGCGCTAGGCGCTCGCCTCGATTCGCGACAGGCTGCTGATCGGCAACACCACTTTTTGCTGACGTTGCAGCATATTGAGCAGGATCACCGCGCGCTGCGCGCCATCTTCACTCAGAAAGATGGCCTCGACTTCACCCCAGCTGGCATGGGTGATCAGCACCGCGTCCCCCTGGGTAAACTGTGTTTTCGGCGCGGGTGTGGCGAGTCGTTGGCGGATCTGCTCGATCAGATGATCCCGAACCGGGACCGGATGACCACCGAAAGTCACGATGCGCGAGACGCCGCGGGTGGAGCGAATCGGGTACCAGTTGTCCTGCACCTGATCCATGTGAATGAACAGATAACCGGGGAACAAGGCCTCGCCGGCCTGAACCCTGGTGCCGGGTTTTTTTGCATCGACCTGTAACGGTCGATAGCACTCGAACTGCTGACGCCGCAAATGTTCTTCGGCGCGGGCTTCCTGCCGTGGTTTGGTCTGGATCAGGTACCAGCGGACATCCTGGTCGGAGTGGGACATGGTTAATTCCTTTTAAATGAAACAGCTCGGTCAGCGGCAAGCAGCGCCCCGGCTATCGGGGCGCGGGGTGGTAGTTGTAGCCGTAGGCGGCGCAGTCGTAGTCGGAGGTCGTGGCCTTGCGCACCACCGCGTTGAAAATGGCGCCCTTGATCAGAATTCCGTTCTGACCCAGACGGCGTTTGCTGGCTTCGATTTCCTGGACGGTGGTCATGCCAAAGCGCGCCACCAGCAGGCAAGTGCCCGCCTGACGGCCCACCAGCGTCGCATCGGTCACGGCCAGGATGGGTGGTGTGTCGATCAGAATCAGGTCATACAGCGGCGACAGTTCGGCAAGCATCTTGTGGAAGTTGTCATGCATCAGCAGCTCCGAGGGGTTGGGCGCGGCGAAACCACAGGAGATGAAATCCAGATGCCGGACACGGGTGCTGTTGATGACCTCGGTACAGCACAGACGCGCCGCCAGTGTGTCGGACAGCCCGTGTTTGGGTTGCAGACCGAAGAGGCGATGCAGGTAGCCTTTGCGCATGTCGGCATCGATCAGCAGGACCCGTTTGCCGGTCTGGGCAATGATGGTCGCCAGATTGCTCGACACAAAAGACTTGCCGGCACCCGGTGTCGGGCTGGATATCATCAGCACGTTGTTGCGCGCTTCAAGCATGGCGAAGTGCAGGCTTGTGCGCAGGCTGCGCAATGACTCGATCGCCAGCTCGGCGGGCGCGGCAATGCTCAGCAACTTCGACTCCTGGCCGGCATGGTCGCGCTTGTCCAGATGCTCCTGTTGGCGCGAGTGCGGCAGCGACGCGTAGACCGGCATGCCCAGATTTTCAATGCTCTCGGCGCTTTCGATGCCGCGATAGAACGCCTGGCGCACGAAAACCATGGTCATCGCGACCAGCGCGCCGAGCAGCGTGGCAATCAGCACGATCAGTGTTTTCATCGGTTTGACGGGTCTTTCGACATTGGTGTCGGCGTTATCGATGACCCGTACGTTGCCGATGTTGCCGGCGCGCAGAATGTCCTGCTCCTGGCTTTTGTTGAGCATCAGTGTGTAGGTCTGGCTGATGACCTGCATATCACGGGTCAGGCGCAACAACTCCTGCTGGGTCATGGGCAGCGCGTCGATTTTTTTCAGCAGGCCCTGGCGCTGTTGTTCCAGCTGGTTCATCTGGCTCATCAGGCTGCGATAGGTCGGGTGCTCGCGGGTATACAGCCGTTCCAGTTCGACGCGTTTGAGTTTCAGTTCCGACAGCATTGAGTCGAGACTGACCACTTGGTCAAGCACCCCCTTGGTTTCGATACTCAGGTCCACCGACCGGGCGCTGGTCTGGAAGGTATTCAGTGCGGTTTCCGATTCTTCGAGCTGCTTGCGTACGGCGGGTAACTGCGAGCGCAAAAACTGCAGTCGCTGGGCGGCTTCGGCAGAACTGCGCTCGACGTTCTGGCGTACATACAGATGGCTGACTTCATCAAGAATGCGGTTGGCCCGTTGCGCATCCTGGTCCTCGATCGACAGGTAGATGATCCCCGAATCCCTGCCGGCCTCGGCGATCTTCAGGCGGTTCTGATAGATCAGCGCGGTGCTGAGTGTGCGCTGTCTGGAGACAGTGAAATCGGTACCGGGCCGGGCCTGCAACGTAGCTACCTGAATCTTGATTCCGTAGCCTTCGACCACGCGATTGATCGCCCCGCCGAGCAGCAGATTGTGTTCGCTATCGTAGAGCGAGAACTGGCCGGGTTTGCCTGCGGTCAGGGTGAGTTTTTCACCCAGCAGGTGCTCTGGCACTTCCAGTTGGAACACCTCTATTTTTTCGCCGCCCCACGCATATTGGGTCAGGCCGAATAAAGGCTGCGCCAGTTCACCGTCGCGTGCGGGCTTGAAGGTGCGATACAGATAAGGACCGATCACAGGAAACAAGTCAGGTGTCTGGAGCCTATTGAGCTTCAGATCGTCGACGACCTTGCCCAGCAGCGCGCGGGACTTGATCAACTCGATCTCGGTGGTCGCCTGCGACACCGAGAGCGGCTTGGCACTGACTTCCGGCGTACCCTCGATGCCGATTTTTCGGGGTTCTATCTGAATCATGGCGGTGGCCTGATACACCGGCGTGGCCAGAATGGCGTAGCCCAGGCCGAGCAGAAAAAACAGGCCGACGGTCCACAGGATCAGGGTTTTGTGATCGAACAGCATCCGCAGGACCGTTGCCAGATCAATCCGGGAGTCCGCTTGGAAATTCAGGGAAGGATGGTTCATGACGGTCATTTATCCTGGTGCTCCTGACTGAAAATGGGGAAGCCAGTCGTCGATGCAGCGTGAGAGCTGCGCGTAGGTCTGTTCGAAGGCTGACGCGGGCCGCCGGTAAGGGTCGGTGATGTCGAGCGGGTCCTGCCATTTACCGATCAGAAACGCTTTGCCGCGCACTTCGGGGGCCAGTTCGAGGACGTTGGAAAAATGCGCCTGCTCCATCAGCAGGATCAGGTCGGCCTCGCGCAGCAGCTCGCGATTCACCTGGCGAGCGGCATGCCGCCGAGGCTGCACCCGGTGCGACTGCAGCACCGCACGTGCCGTCGGGTCGATCGACGAACCCGATAGCGCGGCGATGCCTGCCGACTGGATACGCACCTGCGTGGCCTTCAGGCGTTCATGCAGCATCGCGACCGCCATCGGGCTGCGGCAAACGTTGCCGACGCACAACACCAGCACACTACTGAACATGAGCGTTGCCAGTGTCCGGCAACAGGCGCCTGCGCAGATTGCCGATCACGTTGCCTGCCACCTTCCACACCGTCTGCAGCTTGTGGCGGGGGGCGAGTGCGGCCAGCGACAGGCACACCGTCTGCATCAGGAAGTGCTGGTACAGCGGCTGATTGCCCAGGCGGTTGTAATAGTTGGCCAGGCTTGAGCAGGTCTGCAGGTTCATGTGCAACTTGCGTTTGTCACTGCGCATCGAGAACACCCCGCCAGGGTGCATGCGATAGGCGGCCGGCTTGATCCCGGCCATGAACTTGCCCTTGCCGTAGGCCCCCAGCAACGACCACCAGCACATATCGTTCAACGGCGCGCTGCACAGGCTCAATTCGGGCGGCATCTGGCTGAACACATTGCGAAAACAGACAGTCAGGGTCGAGAGGCGTCTCGCTTTTTGCAACTCCAGCGCCGAGGCATCGGCGCGCAGATGACCTTGCAACTGCACGCCATACTGCCCGTGCTCATCGAAGACGAACGCGTCGTGATAAGTGATGACGTAATCCGGATGAGCTTCGAGAAAGTCCACTTGCAGCTGCAGTTTTTGCGAATCGGTCCAGTAGTCATCGGCTTCGCAGTAGGCGATGTAGCGACCGCGTGCTTCGCCAAACAGGCCCGGGACGCACGCGCTGCCCTGACTGTACTGATTGACCTGTTGATAGAAGGCCCGAATGATCGTCGGATACCGCTCGGCGTAGTGCGCAATGATGCGCGCGGTGCCGTCGGTGGAGGCGTCGTCGTTGATCAGGATTTCGTACCTGAAATCGGTCTGCTGTGCCAAAAGCCCGTCCAGCGTCTGAGCGATGAAGCCCTCTTGATTGTAGGCGGGGCATACGATGCTCAGCAGCGGCGGCGCCAGGCAGGTTTCGTCGGTATTCTTTACAGTGTCGTCCATGGCTCAAGTACTCGGTTTACTGAACAGAACATAGAGTTTCGATGCCAGCGGCCGGTGACTCGTCGCCACCAGTGTCAGGGTGACAAGCCCGCTGAGCGCGAGTGCCAGAAGCACGCTGATTCGGCTTTCACCGGCAATCAGATTGAAGACTGGGGCGCTGACCACCAGGCCTGCAGCGCTCATCGCGCTGATCCGCAGAATGTCGCTCAACCACTGGCGATGAAGACCGGGGGCCAGGTGTCGATGCACGATGACTGGCCATATCGCGAAGGACGTCGCCCGCAGAAAAAACCACGCCAACGCCGCGCCGTACACGCCCTGGTAATGGATCGCCAGAACCATCACCGGCACGCTGACCAGCGTCGAAATCAGGCTGTACCACAGGTGCAAATGCATCCGGCCATAGGCGTATTGCAGATAGAACTGAAAGGCACTGGCGGCCATGATGGCGCTGCCCAGCGCGTACCAGCCCAGCACCGGACGACTCCAGCGCGCGGCAACCGGATCGCCGGTCCAGGCGAGGATCAACGGCTCTGCGTACAGGGCAATGACCGCAGCCAGCGGGAATAAAAAGGTACAGGCGAGGCGATTGGCGGCCAGAAACAGGGCGTGCATATCGTCGCGTCGCCCTTCGGCCATCAACACGGTCAGGCGCGGCAGCAGCGTCTGGACCAGCGGGTTGGTCAGCATCACGATGCCGGTAGTGATCAACGCCACCAATGAGAAATAGCCGTACTGGTCCAGCGGCAGCAGATTCGACAAAAGAGCCTTGTCCACCTGAGTCAGCACGATCCACAGCACAGCACTCAGCGACAGGCTGGCGGCGAACGGTAGGATCGGCTTGATCAATGGCCAGTCCAGACCGGTCAGCCAATGCGGCGCAGGCATTTGCCCACGTGCCTTGCCGGCAAACAGCAGGGTTTCGACCAGCCCCACCGCGAATTGAAATTCAAAGAAGTCCCGTGGGTCCCGGGAAAACTGACTGACCAGCACCAGGCCACCGAAGTAGCGCAACGTCGCGATCGACACATTGGCGGCGTTGAGCCAGGCATGTTGTTCAAGACCCTGAATCGCGCTTTTGTACAGCGTCGAATACAGGCGCAGGGCAATGATGATGCCCATCAAGGTGATGCAATGGGTCAGCGTGTCGGGTTGTAGCGTGTTTGCGTTCAGCCAGTGTGCGGCGATCCAGGGGCTGGCGACCGCGACAAGCAGGGCGCTGAACATGGTTATCGGCAGAAATATCAGTTCGAACGAGCGCAGCAGACGGCCCAGGTGTGGTTTACGTGCTAGAGTGTCTCGCGCATGCGCCACCGCACGTACCAGGCTGGGCGACAGGCCGGCATCCAGCAATTGCAGCCAGGCCTGCAGCAGGGTGAAAAAACCGATCAGGCCGTACGCTTCGGCACCCAGGTGGCCCAGATAGAACGGCATGATCAGAATCCCGATCAGCAGTACGTAAGCCTGCCCGCTGTAATTCAAGAGGGTGTTGCGAATGAGGGAGGGTTTGCTCGGCATGATCGTCAGCAGACCTGTGCAACGGTGCAAGCCCGATAGTCAGTCTCGCTGCAGGCTTCGATCAGGGTGCGGATGACCAGATCCTGCTCGCTTCTCAGCAGACCGGGATAGATCGGCAGGCACAGCACTCGCTCGCTCAACGCTCTGGAGACTGGCTGGCCGGGTTGCGGCTGCAGGTATTCAAGGGTATCCAGTGAAGGGTAGAAGTAGCGGCGAGGGTTGATCTTGTGCTGGTTGAGTGCCGTGCGCACGCCCAGCAATTGTTGCTCGTCGCGCAGGGCCACGGGGTAATAGCTGTGATTCAGCTGGCTATCGGCCTGGGGTGTCTGCAGATCCAGATAATCTTGCAGCGACGAAGTGTAGTGGTCGGCTATCTCCGCGCGCGCTTCGAGAATGTTGCCGATGTTGTCGAGAATGCACAGCCCCATGGCGGCGGAGAACTCATTGAGCTTGGCGTTTATGCCGAGGCCATCGATCCGGTCGACGCCGGAAATGCCGAAGTTGCACATCAGATGGGCCTGTCTGGCCAGCTCGTCATCGTTGGTGATGATCGCGCCACCTTCAATGGTGTGAAACAGCTTGGTGGCATGGAAGCTCAAGGTGCTGATGTCGCCGTGATTGAGCACCGACTGGCCTGCGTGACGCACGGCGAATGCGTGTGCGCCGTCATAGACGACCTTGAGCTTGTGCTTGCGGGCTATTTGCTCGATGGCTTGCACGTCGCAAGGATTGCCGAACACGTGGGTGGCGACGATCGCAGTGGTGTCTTCGGTAATGCTGTTTTCGATGTGGTTGGGCGAAATGTTCCAGGTGTGCGCATCGATGTCGGCAAAGATGGGCCGAATGCCTTCCCATTGCAGCGAGCTGCTGGTCGCGACAAAACTGAATGGCGTAGTCACTGCGCTGCCGCTCAGCCCCAGCGCCCGATAGGCCACTTGCAGGGCCAGGGTGCCGTTGTTGGTCAGAATAATGTGCCTGACGCCCAGGTAGTCCTTGAGTCGGTCCGTCAGCTCCTTGGCCAGCGGCCCGTGATTGGTCAGCCAGCCACGTGCGTAGATGCCTTCGACATAGCGTTTGAACTGGTCGATATCACCCAGGTACGTCTTGGTCACGTTAATCATCGAAGCCTCCATGTTTCTATGAATCAGTGCGTTGCCAAGCGGGTGACCGGGCATCCGTTGCAGACGTACGTTGATTGCCGGGCACGCTACCGCCGAACCGGTCGATCCAGTCAGGAAGCCGTTTACCGAGCATCAACGCATAAGCGTCGAGTGGGTCGCATTGCAACAGGCAACGCTACCGCCACACCGAACGCATTCAGCATTTAAAAAAGGAATTGAGAGTCAACAGGCATCCGCCAGCGCCGGATAAGCGCCGTGGAAATAACTGACAGGGTGAGACGGGACAGCAGTCAACTTCGGCTGATTATTCCGACGCTATGCTCTGCGGCATGTGCGTAAAACCGGAGTGTGCCTGACGGTCCTATATATCGGTGGCGGCAGGGTATCTGTCAAATTATTTCGTCAGGTTTCTGTTAGATTTTTGATAAATGGTAGATTGGAGAATCTAAAGTATTGATTTATAAGGCTGTCAAAAAAATATCATCTTTCGATGTGTATTTAATGACACAGACTGCCGCCTCAGTCGGGCGTGCAGAGATCAACAGATTTTACGATGGAAAATTTCCTTATATTCTATTTTTGTCTATATAAATATTAATTGATAATTTTTAGTTCTATTTGATTTCGTGCATGATCCTCTTCATGGTCTGTGAACGAGGAGCGCGCATGAACGAGCCTGTGCTGTATTTCGATTACGCCGCCACCACCCCTGTGGACGAGCGCGTTATCAGAGTGATGGTCGATTGCCTGGGGGTGTCAGGCAACTTCGGCAATCCGGCCTCCAGCTCCCATTCGTTCGGCCAGAAGGCCCGCCTTGCAGTGGAGCTTGCCCGTGAGCAGGTTGCGCATCTGGTGGGTGCGCAAGCCTCGCAGATCATCTGGACTTCTGGCGCGACCGAGTCCAGCAATCTGGCAATCAAGGGGGTGGCTCAGGAGCGTGCCAAGCGCCAGGCAGCCGTCGCCGGAGGCAAACCCGGTCATATCATCACCAGCCTGATCGAGCACAAGGCTACCCTCGACACCGCCCGTCAACTTGAGCAGGAGGGCGTCGAGGTCACCTGGCTGGCGCCGGACAGCGAGGGCCTGATCAGTGCCGATGCCGTCAGTGCAGCCTTGCGTGACGATACATTTCTGGTCTCGCTGATGCTGGTCAATAACGAACTGGGTACCGTCAACGACATCGCCGAAATCGGCAGACGCGTACGGGGGCACGGGGCGCTGTTGCATGTCGACGCTGCACAGGGCGCTGGCAAGCTGCCAATCGACCTCAGCCAGCTCGCGGTAGATTTGATGTCGCTCTCGGCACACAAAATCTACGGGCCCAAGGGCATCGGCGCTTTGTACGTCGGTCCGCGTGCGCAGCAGCGTGTTCTCGCCCAGATACATGGGGGAGGGCACGAATGTGGCTTGCGCTCGGGGACACTGGCAACGCATCAGATTGCCGGAATGGGCGCGGCCTTTGCCTTGGCGGCAGAGGTGCTCGAAGGTGAGGTGGTTGAAATACAGCGGCTGAGCGATCTTCTTTGTAAACGCCTGGCCGGGATTCCCGGGGTGTGTATCAACGGCAGTCCCACACAGCGGATTGCCCACACACTCAGTTTTACGTTCACCCATAACGATCTGGACGTCGCCGCGCTGGGTGAGAGCCTCGCCTTTTCGTCCACTTCCGCCTGCAACTCGGCGAAAAACCAGCCGTCGCATGTCCTGCTGGCCCTTGGGCTGAGCCCGCAGGCCGCCAGCCAGACCATACGCCTGAGTCTGGGTCGCTTCACTCGCGAGCAGGACATCGCGCGCGCGGCTGACTCGATTCGCGCCTCTCTGATTCAGCCAGCGTTCTGGGCGGTTGCTCAGGCTCGATGAGTGCTCCATTATCTGAACCGGTGAAAGCAGTCAATTTCCGGGTCAGCAGGAGAGTCAATGAGTACGCAATCCAATGCCAGTTCAGACGTGGCAGAACGTTTGGCGCAAACCCGCGCCTTGATGAGCAGGGAGCGCATCGATGCCTATCTGGTGCCGTCAGCGGATCCGCACCTCTCCGAATACCTGCCCGGCTATTGGCAGGGGCGCCAGTGGCTGTCGGGTTTTCACGGCTCGGTCGGTACGCTGATCATCACCCAGGATTTCGCCGGCATATGGGCTGACAGCCGCTATTGGGAACAGGCCACCAAGGAGCTGGCTGGCAGCGGCATCGAATTGGTGAAGCTGATGCCCGGCCAGCAAGGCCCGCTCGAATGGCTGGCAGATGAAGCCAAGGCAGAGAGCGTGGTTGCCGTTGATGGGGCGGTTCTGGCCGTTGCTTCTTCGCGGACATTGGCAAGCAAGCTCTACGAACGTGGTGCGCGGCTGCGAACCGATATCGACCTGCTCACCGAGCTGTGGCAGGACCGCCCCGCGTTGCCGTCTCACCCGATTTACGAGCATTTGCCTCCCCAGGCGTCACTGGACCGTAACGAAAAACTCGCGCGGGTTCGTCAGATCATCGTCGAGCGAAAAGCTGACTGGCATTTCATCGCCACACTGGACGACATCGCCTGGCTGTTCAATCTGCGTGGCGCAGACGTTTCCTACAATCCGGTGTTCATCGCATTTGCCTTGATCGGTCCGCAAAGCGTTACGCTGTTCGTGGACTCGAAGAAAGTACCGGACTCGGTACGTGCGCGCCTGGAGCGCGACGGTATCAACCTCATGGAATACACGCAGATTGGCGCCGCCTTGCGCGAACTGCCTAAGGACGCGCGACTGCTGGTCGATCCGGCGCGGGTTACCTGCGGGCTGCTCGATTACCTGGACAGCGAGGTCACGCTGGTTGAAGGGCTCAACCCCAGCACGTTGCTGAAATCGCAAAAAACCGAGACCGATACGGCCCACATCCGTCAGGCCATGGAGCAGGACGGCGCCGCGCTCTGCGAGTTCTTCGCCTGGCTGGACAGTGCGCTGGGGCGAGAGCCTGTCAGCGAACTGACCATTGATGAAAAGCTCACTCAGGCACGCGAGCGACGTCCGGGTTATGTCTCGCCCAGCTTTGCCACCATTGCGGGATTCAACGCCAATGGCGCGATGCCGCATTACCGCGCGACCGAGGCGGAGCATGCGCGGATAGAAGGCGACGGTTTGCTGCTGATCGATTCGGGCGGGCAGTACCTTGGTGGTACCACCGACATCACGCGCATGGTGGCGATCGGAACACCGAGCGCTGAACAGAAACAGGACTGTACTCGCGTGCTCAAGGGTGTGATCGCGCTATCGCGTGCGCACTTTCCCAAGGGTATTCAGTCGCCGCTGCTGGACGCAATTGCCCGAGCGCCTATCTGGAGTGAGGGTGTCAATTACGGCCATGGCACCGGGCACGGTGTGGGGTATTTCCTGAATGTGCACGAGGGGCCGCAGGTCATTGCCTATCAGGCACCTGCAACGCCGCAGACGGCCATGCTGCCGGGCATGATCACGTCCATCGAGCCGGGTACTTACCGGCCTGGGCGCTGGGGAGTGCGTATCGAAAACCTGGTGATCAACCAGGAAGCCGGCAAAACCGAGTTCGGCGAGTTTTTGCGCTTCGAAACGCTGACCCTGTGCCCGATCGACACCCGTTGCCTTGAGGTGTCGATGTTGAACGCAGAAGAACGCACTTGGCTGAATGACTACCATGTGCAGGTTCTGACGCGCTTGAGCCCGTTGCTGCAGGGCACTGCGCTGCTGTGGCTGCAGGCCCGGACGATTCCTGTCTGATCAAGCTTTCGCGTTGCCGCAGGCTCAGTCCTGCGGTAACGGTTCAGCCAGTGGTGCAGCTTTCCTGCAGACGATGATCATGCTGCGGCTGGTGTAACCCGCCGGGTTCAGGCCGAACGGATAGTCTTCGGGCTCCTCGGTGGCATCGCCGGACTTCGCGATCACCTTGAATGTTCTCGACGCGCAGGAGTTGGTAGCCAGTTCGTAGCATTTTGCCCAGGACGAGGTGAGGCCTGAGCAGTTGATGTGGATGCCTCGCTTGCTTTGCGTGACGGGTTTGGACGTGGCTGCACAACCTGCCACAGCCAAGATGGCCAATACGACAAAAATGTATTTCATTCCTTTCCTTAGCGGGCCATTGCTGATCGCGATCCATCCGATTGACTGGACCATGAGTCTTTTGAACTGTAACGCATAGCCACCGAAGATAAATCGGTCAGGTACAAACATGGCGCATGCGCGTAACAAATGCTAGTGCCATATGGCTTCTTGATGCGTGGTAAGTTCAGTCGGCCGGTACCAATTGAGGTTTGCTGTTTGCAGAGCCAAGGGTCGCGCCGATGGACGCGAAGATGATTGCGCCGATCGCCAGCCATTGAGTCAGTGAAAGGCTTTCATGGAGAAACACCAGGCCTGAAAGCGCGGCGAAGACGGGTTCCAGGCTTGCCAGCGTGCCGAATGTACGCGCCGACATCCGCGTTAGGGCAATCATCTCCAGGCTATAGGGCAGGGCGGTCGAGAGGATGGCGACACCCAGTGCTGCGGGTATCAGTGAAATATCCAGTAACGCAGAGCCTGCGTGTATTACGCCTATTGGCCCTATGAACAGCGCGGCAATCACAACGCCAAGCGCTGCTGTCTGCACACCATTGTCGGCGCCGGCCTTGTGACCGAACACGATGTATGCGGCCCAGCACACGCCTGCGCCCAAAGCATAGCCGGCACCGAGCAGATCAATTGCGGCAGCTGAGGTCCCCAGCGGGATCAACAACAGCAGGCCGATGACTGCCAGAGTCACCCAGAGAAAATCAATGGGCTTGCGGGAAGACAGCAAAGCCACAGCCAGCGGACCGGTGAATTCCAGCGCTACTGCAATCCCCAGGGGCACTGTCTGCAACGACATATAGAAGAGAAGGTTCATGCAACCCAGCGCAATGCCGTAGATCACGACGGTGCGTAACGACTTAGCTGTCAGATTCGCCCGCCACGGTCGCAGGACGGCAACCAGAATAAGGCTGGCAAATACCAGTCTCAGGGTCGTGGTGCCTTGCGCGCCCACGACAGGGAAAAGACTCTTTGCCAGCGATGCGCCGCTTTGAATGGAGATCATGGCGATCATCAGCAGCCCCAGAGGGAACAGGGCAGAGGCTATGTTGCGGGATTTCTCAGACATTTCAGATGTACATCCTGGGTGTGATCCGGGCAAAGGTAATGATGCATGATGCGGAATAATCAAACATTGGGCAATATATTGCGCAAGGCGCGCGTGCTCTTCTATATAGGTAATCACGAAATGGTCAATTTCGGCGATTTTGAAATTAACGGTTGACGCCCTCTGTGATGTGTCTATAATTCGCCCCACTTCCGGCGCAGACGGAAACGAAAAAGCCTTGTAGATCAATAGTTTGCAAGGTTTTAGAGTGAAGAGTCAGCGAGGAAGGAGGTCGGGTCTGGATTGATCGACAGCGGTGAGAAAAAAGAGTTTGACACGCGGTTGTAACGCTGTAGAATTCGCCTCCCGCTGATGAGCAACTCCAGAGTTGAT